>Ga0209091_10000780_pt1 | contig 29781 bp, 32 predicted proteins | sample ArcticOcean_MG_C_6_FD_187438 | JGI IMG/M metagenome (GOLD analysis project Ga0209091, IMG submission 187438) | Marine microbial communities from western Arctic Ocean - ArcticOcean_MG_CB8_128 (SPAdes) (version 2) | ecosystem: Environmental > Aquatic > Marine > Oceanic | place: Arctic Ocean...
AAGATGGGATAGATGCAATTGCTAATATGGCATCGGAGGTGAATAATACAGTAGAAAATATAGGAGCTAGAAGATTGCATACTATCATTGAAAGAATTTTAGATGATATTAGTTTTACAGCCACAGATAGAGCTGGTGAAAAAATTGTAATTAATTCTGAGTATGTTAAAAAAAATCTAGATGAGCTTGTTAAGGATACAGATTTATCTAAATTTATCCTCTAGTAAATTATTTTATTTTAAATTTATTTTTAAGATAAATATAGAAAGCACCACTCCCACCATCTTCAATCTTTGCATCTGTAGTTTCTATTATTACTTTCGTTAAACTTATACTTGATTCGATAAACTCAGGAACAGAGTATTTTAGTATACTTAAATCTTTTGAAAGGTAGGGATTTTCTACATTTTTAGATCTAAGGCCTTTGCCTGTAATTACTATAATTTTGGTGACACTTTCATCAAAACATTTTTGGATAAATTTTTCTACAGCCTTGTTTGCTTCTTCAATCGTATAACCGTGAAGATCTATTTTTTTTATTTTTTCATGTCTTATATTTTTTTTATTAGCAAAATCTTTATTTGGAATTTTTTGTTTATTCTTTAGGAAATTTTCCCAATCTTCTTTGTCTTTATCTGAAATTTTCTTAATCAATTATGTAATAGTATCAATTAATAGCCAATTAGGATTAACAGATTTTATATCTTTTGAGAAAACCCATGTATCATAAACTGTCTTAATTTTTTCACCATCTCCAGAAATTATTTTTTTATCTTTATCTTTTATGCAGGTTATAATTTCACTAACAAAATCTACTGTGACTTCTAGGCTTTCTTCTATTTTTTTATGGGTTTTAACTGCTGCTGACTTGATTCCTATAAAAGTTATTTCAGCAAAATGACCTTTGTTTTCTCTGTCTATAAGCGCTTCTTTAAATTGATCATGAACTTTTTTACTCAAAAGTGGTTTGCTAGCTATTAGCTTGTTATCACTATCACTAAAGTCTATAATAATTGTTTCATAGGCAATTCTTGCACCTTTTAAAAAATCTCTTTGTGCTTCTTCATCAAAATTTTCATTGAGTGGTTTTGAATTTACTTTTATTTTTTGAAATTCTTTTTCGAATTGTGTCGGTATTTTTCCTTCAAAACCAGTTTTTTTACCAAGTATTCCTCGCAGACGAAGAAAAATAAAACCAGCAATCATTGCCAAAAGAATAATATCGATATACTCAAAACTGTAACTCATAAACTAATAATATTTACTATGTTGCTTAATTACAACTAGCAATTTAGAATAAAGACAAATGAACACATTTTTATTATTACTCATTGGTATCCCTATTGTTGAAATTTATCTATTTATCAAAATGGGCTCTCAAATTGGCGCCTTTAACACTATTTTGCTTATTTTTATTACTGCTTTTTTTGGAGTTATCTACGCAAGATATGAAGGTTTTAATACTTTAAGAGCTGGTATGTCTCAAATTGTCAAAAATGAACTACCAGTTTATGAAATTATCTCCGGAGCTGCTTTGGCTTTTGCAGCATTACTTTTAATTTTACCTGGGTTTGCTACAGATTTCTTGGGTTTGTTGATCATCTTTCCACCAACAAGAAAATTGATTTTTAAAAAAGTATCAACTAAACAAAAGACAAGTAATAAAAAACAAGATTTTATTAACGGTGAGTTTGAGGATGTAGAAGACGAAAATGACAGAAAACTTTAAAATATTAGCAGAATTTATAAAAGACATGTCTAGTGAAACTCCTAACCTAGAAAGTTATCTTTTTGTAAAAGAAAATATTTCTAAGTATCAATTAAATATAGATATTAATTCAAAGCCTTTAAAAAATAAGATGATCGAAGTGAACACAACATTAAAATTTGAAGACAAAGAACATAACGAAAGAAAATCGTACTTTGAAATTATCTATTCCTCTATTGTAAAAATTGATGATGCAGTGACAGATAAAAAAGAACTAGAGAAAATTATACTGTGTGATGTTCAAAATCTAATTTATTCTAAATTGGAAAAAGCATTTTTAAATTTACTACACAGCTCCGGGTTTCCTGAAATAAAGTTTGAAAAGAAGGTTGATTTTACTGAATTGTATAAACAAAGAGCTAACTAAAAAAATTTTTCTTTAAACTGTTTTTTAAATATTCTTTATGCAGCTTAAGCTCTTGCTCTGTTGGTCTAATAATTTTTTTATAATATTGATTATTGTTATTTGAGTTTATGATTGTTTTTATATTATCTTCATTTTTAAAATTTAAAGTCGGTTCCTTTTGATCTAAAAGATTGATATAAACTTTAGCTAGTAAATCACAGTCAATAAGTGCAGTATGCTGGGTTCTTTTAGAACTGTCTACCCGGTATCTTTTACATAGTGCATCAAGACTTATCGGTGAGCCGGGAAATTTATCTCTAGCCAATGCAAGAGTATCTATGACATTTTCATTATTTAATTTTTTCTTACCGAGTAATGCTAACTCGTTATTTAAGTGGGATAAGTCAAACACAGCATTGTGGATTACTAATCTTTTATTTTCTATAAAATTTAAAAATTCATCCACAACTTCTGAAAACTTTTTTTTGGTAGATAAAAATTCGTCTGTATAACCATGAACCTCAAGTGCTTTTTCAGAAACTTTTCTTTCAGGATTGAGGTAACAGTGGAACCTATTTTGAGTAGGAATTAAATCATCTAGCTCAATGCATCCAATTTCTACAATTCTGTGGCCGTCTCTAATTGATAAGCCTGTAGTTTCTGTATCTAATATAACTTCTTTCATTTTATAAAAATTTTTATAAGAATTTTTTTTATACTCATCTTAGCAGACTTATTAGTAAAGTTATTTTTAATAATAAAATGTGACTTTTTCTTTTTATAGTCTGGGGATAATTGTATTTTTTTAAATTTTTTTAATAGATCTAAATTAAAGTTATTTCTTTTTTTAAGTCTTTTTGTAATTTCTGTTTTTTTTGATTGAATAAAAATTATAATATCCCTTTTTTGATTTAGTTTATTTTCTAATAAAAGAGGAATATCTAAAATAACAACGTCTTCTTTTTTGTTATCTTTTAAGAAAGTATTCATTTTTTTTCTAATTTCGGGGTGAATAATATCTGTAATTTTTATTAGGTTTATTTCATCTTCGGTTATTGCTTTTATAATTTCTTCTTTTTTAATTGGAAAGGATGAAAAATATTCTGGTAACTTTTTTTTTAAGTTTTTAAAACATTTTCTATTTGTCTTATAAATTTTAGCAACTTCTAAGTCTGCGTTAAAAATTGGGTAATTAAAGAGTTTGGCTATATGACTTTTCCCTGATCCTATCTCACCCACAACAGCTATTCTAATCATGTATTCAAAAGATTAAGGGTTTCGCTGTCTATTGCTGGTAAAATATTATGCCATATGAAAAATGATTTTTGTGCCTGATAAATAAACATCATTTTACCATTTTCAGTTTGTGCACCAAATTCTTTTGCTGTCCTTAAAAAAGATGTTTCTTTGGGGTTATAAATAACATCATAGAAAAATTTATTTTGACTAATGTTCTCATAGTCAATGTTTATCTTGTCTTTTTCCTTCAAGCCAACGCTTGTTGCATTTATAATTATGTCAAAGTCTATAATTTTGCCCCACTCTATTATTTCTATTTCTGGAAAAAGTTTTTTTATCTCCACGGCTTTTTGCTCTGTCCGGTTGCTCAAATAAATTTTTGATATTTGCATTTTCTTTAAAGCAATAATGATTGAGGCCACAACTCCACCTGCACCGAGTATAAGTGCTTTTTTATTTTTAATAACTTGATTTGTTGCTTCTAGTCCAATTTTAAATCCCTCTATGTCTGTATTGTCTCCAATAATTTTATCTTTATCTTTGTAGATAGTGTTTACTGACTGAGAGTTTTTTGCTTCATCACTTAGTGTGTCTAAAAATGGAATAACCGTTTTTTTAAATGGAACGGTTACATTTATTCCATGAATTTTTTCCTCTTTAACATCTAAAATTAATTGTCTTATTTCATCCTGCTCCAAAAGTTTTTTATCGTACGATGCTTTTAGGTTATTTTTTTTTATCCAATAATTATGTAACTTTGGGGACAGAGAATGTTCTATTGGATTTCCTATAACTAAAAATTTTTTATTCATTCTAATCTATTTAGGTATTCTTTTATTTGTTTAACCGGAAGACCCATAATGGTGTCTTCGTCGCCTTCAATTTTAGAAAATAAACCTCTTCCCTCTCCTTCAATTTGGTAAACATTATAGGCATATAGTGCTTCATCTGAGATTTTTTTTAAGTAAGCCTCAAGCTCTAAAAGGCTCATATCTTTCATGGTTAATGAAGCCTTATCTGTATGATTCCATATCATCGATCCACCCCTAGAAATACAAACTGAACTAACCAGTTGATGAGTTTTTCCATTTAATTTTTGGAGTATTTTAAGAGCTTCAATTCTATCGTTTGGTTTTGATACTATCTCGTCCTCTAGGTCTATCACGCTATCTGCGCCTATAACTATCTCGTTAATAAATTTTTGACTTATTTTGTTTGCTTTTAATTCAGCTAAATTTTTAGATATAATTGTTGGTGTTGCTTTTTCTTTTAACAGGCTTTTTTTGACACTGTCTTCGTCCACATTGGACGGCACGACTCTACAGGTGATTTTATTATCTTCTAAAATTTTTTTTCTTACCTCGCTTTTAGAAGCAAGTATTATTTGATTAACCATTATTTTTATATATTTCGTGTATTTTAATTATTGATGCAGCTGTTTCCTCAACTGATTTTCTTGTAACATCAATTGTTGGCCACTTATATTTTGCAAAAGTTTTTTTTGCATCCTCAACTTCTTTTTTAATATTTTGAATATCCGTATAAATGGTGTTTTCTTTTTCTTTAAGAGTCATCATTCTATTTTTCCTTATATCAACCAGTCTCTCTGCCTCTGTTGTTAGCCCAACAACGCATGCCATTTTAGGGTTTTTTTTTAAACTTTCGGGTATTGAGTGCTCATTAACTAGTGGAATATTTGATGTTTTAAAACCTTTGTTTGCTAAGTAAATTGAGGTTGGGGTTTTGCTTGTTCTACTTACACCCAACAATATTAAATCTGACTTATCCAGTTCTTCAACTAAATTTCCATCATCATGATTCATTGTAAATTGAATAGCCTCAATTCTTTCATAATATTCTTCATTGAGCGCGTGTTGCCCACTTGGGACGTGTGATGCTTTTTGGTTTAAGAGTTTAGAAAAACTAAGTATTAAGTTTCCTAAAACACTAAAGCAAGGAATTTTTTCTTCATCACTTTTGTTGCCTAAAAACTTAGCAAGACTATTGTCGACAATCGTATATAAAATTATTGAATTTTCTTTTTGTTTAGCTTCTGATAATATTTTAACAACTTGATTTTCGGTTCGAGTAAAAAAATATGACTTAACGTCATATTCGATATTTTTGAATTGAGCCTTAATAGCTAAAAATACCCTATCCAAAGTTTCACCGGTAGAGTCAGAAATGAGGTATATTTGATATGTATTACCCATGAATAAAATGTTGATAATTAAGTATTGTTTTTACCATCTTTTAAAATAATGATGTTTTTTATTTTTCACTGTAAAACCTTTTTTTTATAAACATTAATAAACATGTGAAGTATTAATATACATTTTATCTAACAAAATTAAATAAAGTCTCCATTTAAACACTACACTTTACTTCTATAGATTATTAATTGTTAATAAATCGTGTATAAAATATGTAAAACAATTAATTACCATTATTCACATGCTATATAACTAATACTATAATTAAATATTTACTTATTAATATGACACCCATCCAAGAAACGATAATAAATAAAAAGACAACTAATTCTCCAATATGGTTAATGAGACAAGCAGGAAGATACCTTCCAGAATTTAGGGAAATTAGAAAAGTAAATCCAGATTTTATTAGTTTATGTCTAAATGAAAACTTATCATCAGAAATTACCTTACAACCTTTAAAAAGATTTGAACTAGACGCCGCAATAATCTTTTCAGATATTTTAATGCTACCTTATGGGTTAAACCAGAAAGTAGAATTTAAAAAAGATTTTGGTCCACAATTGGGACCGCTGAATTTAGACCAAATATCTAGAGTCGATGAAATCGACTTTATAGAAAAATTATACCCAGTTTATAAATCAATTAAAAAAGTTAGCGAAGATAATCTAATTAAAAATAAAAACTTAATAGGATTTGTTGGAGCACCATGGACATTGTTGGTTTATATGATTAACAAACACTCACCAAAAAAAAAATTAATAAAAGATTTTTTTAAAGATGAGTTTTTAATAAATAGGATTTTAATAATATTAGAAAAATTTTTAAAACTTCATATTGACTACCAAATAAAAAATGGTGCAACGGTAATCCAAATTTTTGACAGCTGGGCTGGACTACTAGAAGAAAAAAATTTACCAAACTATGTTTATATTCCAACTTTAAATTTGGTGGATTATGTAAAATCACTAAACATACCAGTTATCTGTTTTCCAAGGGGAGTAAAAGATTATAAAAATTATTGTGATATCGTTAAACCTGATGCTGTTAATATCGATTATAATATAAACCCCGTTTCCATATGCAACGAAATTAATATACCCGTCCAAGGAGGGCTTGATCCTAAAGTTTTATTAACAGACACTGAAAATTTAAAAAAGCAGGCCTTAAAATATTTAGATATTTTTAAAAACCACCCATATATTTTTAATTTAGGGCATGGGGTATTGCCCGAAACTAATCCTGACATGGTTGATTATTTAGTTAAGATGGTAAAAGACTATTAAATGAAAAAAGCAATTATCTTATTTAACCTTGGAGGGCCCGACAAAATAGAAAATGTTGAACCTTTTTTATTTAATTTATTTAACGATCCGGCGATCTTAAATTTACCAACCCTACTAAGATATCCCCTAGCAAAACTAATCTCAAATAGAAGGGCCCCTGTTGCTAAAAAGATTTATGCAGAACTTGGTGGATCATCACCCATACTAAAGCTAACCAAAGAACAGTCTAGCGCTTTAGAAATAAAATTAAATCAAACACAAACAGAAGACGAATACAAATGCTTCATTATAATGAGGTGTTGGAATCCGAGAGCTAAAGATGTGATTAAAGATGTTCAAATATATGGGCCAGACGAAGTTGTTTTAATGCCTCTTTATCCCCAATACTCTGCTGCAACATCGGGGTCTTCAATCGGAGAATGGAAAGATGTTTGTAAAAAAAATAACTACCATGTTAAAACAAGCACAATCTGCTGTTACCCAACAGACCAAAATTTTATTAACGCCCACACAAAAGAGATAATAAAAAAAATTAAAGATCTTAAAAATTTTAAGTTAATATTCTCCGCTCATGGTTTGCCAGAAAAAAATATTAAAAAAGGAGACCCTTATCAGTGGCAAGTGGAACAATCAGTCAAAAAAATAGTTGAAAGTTTAAATGATGAAAATTTAGATTGGATATTGAGCTATCAAAGCCGAGTTGGCCCATTAAAATGGATAGGACCATCAACAGAAGATATAATCATTGAAAATTCTAAGATTGGCAAACACATTGTTTTGGTTCCTATCGCGTTTGTTTCCGAACATTCAGAAACCCTTGTTGAGCTTGATATAGAATATAAAGAAATAGCAGATGCTAATGGATGTAAAAATTATACAAGAGTTCCAGCGCTTGGCATTAACGAGGATTTTATTAAAGCAATGTCAGAATTAATAATTAAAAAAAATGAATATAAAATCAATGAGAATCTTTATCCACCAAAGATACGGTGTCCTTCTAATTTTAAAAAATGTCCTTGTTTAAATTATGAATAGTTATTTATTATTTAAGAGCCTACATTTAATTTCAGTAATTTCCTGGATGGCAGGACTTTTATACTTACCTAGAATTTTTGTTTATCATGTCGAAAACTTAAAAGATAAAAAAACTTCCTTGACATTTAAAACGATGGAAAGAAAATTATATTTTTATATTATGACACCGGCGATGATCTTAACTTGGATATTTGGTTTAATTTTAATTTCCTCCTTGGGTCCTGAGGTTTTTTCTGCAATTTGGATTAAGCTAAAATTACTGTTTGTTATTTTATTAACCTCATACCATTTTTACCTGTCTAAACTTCTTGGTGATTTTAAGGTGGATCGAATTACTAAATCTTCCAAGTTTTTTAGAATAATTAACGAAGTACCAACAATATTGCTTATTTTGATTGTTTTTGTTGTTGTTTTTAAGCCCATCTAAGCTTGTAATACCTTAAAGAGTATATATATCTATCCCATCTAATAAATCTTAAACAAAATCCTCACTCATGAATATTCAAGAACTTAAACTAAAATCGTCTGAACAATTAATTACACAAGCAGAAGGGCTTGGTATTGAAAATGCTAGCACACTTAGAAAGCAAGAAATTTTATTTGCCATATTAAAAAAAGTTGCTGAAAAAGAAGAGATAACTGGAGCGGGAGTTTTGCAGTTACTCCAAGATGGATTTGGTTTTTTAAGAGCAATGGAATCTAATTATTTAGCTGGACCAGATGATATTTATGTTGGTCCAAGTCAGATAAGAAAATTTGGTTTAAGAACTGGGGATACAGTTGAGGGCCCCGTTAGAGCCCCCAAAGAAGGAGAAAGATATTTTGCATTATTACAAGTAATGAAAATAAATTTTGAAGAACCAGAAAAAGCTCGTCACAAAATTGCATTTGACAACTTAACCCCACTTTACCCAGACAAACAAATGGTGATGGAGGTCGAGACAACGAAGATTGAAAAAAAACCAGATTTAACTCCAAGACTAATCGACCTTGTAAGCCCAATTGGAAAAGGTCAAAGATCAATAATTATATCACCTCCTAAAGCAGGTAAGACAATGATTTTACAAAGTATTGCAAACTCAATTGCTAAAAACTATCCTGAAAGTTACTTGATGGTTTTATTGATTGATGAGAGACCCGAAGAAGTAACCGACATGAAAAGAACGGTCAAAGGAGAGGTTATCAGCTCTACATTTGATGAGCCCGCCTCAAGACACGTTGCTGTTGCTGAAATGGTAATTGAAAAAGCAAAAAGATTAACTGAGCATAAAAAAGACGTAGTGATTTTATTGGACTCAATAACAAGGTTGGGCAGAGCTTACAATGCTGTGATACCAAGTTCTGGAAAAGTTTTAACAGGTGGTGTGGATGCAAATGCATTACAAAGACCAAAAAGATTTTTTGGTGCTGCAAGAAATATTGAAGAAGGTGGATCTTTAACAATTATCTCTACCGCCTTGATTGATACAGGATCTAGAATGGACGAAGTTATTTTTGAAGAATTTAAAGGAACTGGAAACAGCGAAACAGTGCTTGATAGAAAGATAGCAGAGAAAAGAATTTACCCAGCAATCGATATAACAAAATCTGGAACAAGGAGAGAAGAATTACTTTTTGATAAAGATGATCTTTCAAAAATGAATGTGTTAAGAAGAATTATCAGCCCCATGGGAACTATGGATGCAATTGAGTTCATTAATTCAAAACTTAAAGAAACAAAAAGCAATGCAGATTTCTTTAATTCAATGAATAAACCGGCCTAGTAATTACACTTTTGTAGCAGGCAAATCTTGGATATAGTTAAACATGATTTTAGCTGAAAAAATAAAAATCCTTCAAAATTATTTTTCTATAAAGGATTATGATGCTGTAATTAATTTATCAAAAACTATCTTAAGAAAATTTCCTGACAATTCATTCGTATACAATATTTGCGGATTAGCCCTACAAGGCAAGGGCGATCATATTGGCTCAATTAACTATTTTGAAAAATCGATTTTTTATAATCAAAATAATTTTGTAGCCATGAATAATTTAGCCACTTCTTTCAAGAAGGTAACAGAATATGGTAGAGCAGAAAACTTGTATAAAAATATAATTAAGATTAGCCCAAAGTATGTCCCCGCTATTCACAATTATGCAAACATGAAGAAGCATCACATGATGTATAACGAGGCAATAAACCTTTATAATCAAGCACTAAAAGAGGATCCCAATAACAATATAATTCGATATAATCTAGCAACAACATATCAAGGCCTTGGAAATTATATTGAAGCAAAAAAAGAAATATTAAAAATTTTAAAAATAAACCCTAAATTTATTATTGCCCATAAGGTTCTTAGTGAATTAACAAACTATAGCTCTAAAGATTCCCAGATATTAGATATGGAAAAATTAATTAAAGATGAAGATATTGATGATGTACAAAAAATTGAATTATATTTTGCCCTAGGTAAAGCACACGAAGATATAAAAGAATATTCAAAATCTTTCGAATATTTAAAAAAAGGAAACAAGATAAAAAAACAACATTTAAATTATAATATTAAAAACGAACTAGATATGTTTGAAAATATAATTGATGTTTTTAAAGAAATAGATTTTAAAAAAAAATTAACTCAAAACATAAATTCAAAAAAAATAATATTTATATGTGGAATGCCGCGTTCTGGAACTACACTAGTTGAGCAAATTATTTCAACACATAAAGATGTATACGGCGCAGGAGAGTTAAGTTATTTATCCCAATCTATCCAAAAAAATTTTTTTGATCAAAATTTTAAACTAAATAGAGAAAAGGTTTTGGCTAAACTCAATGAAGAGACAAATGATGTGGAAAAATTTTACAATAAACAACTAGATTATCACAAATCAAATCTAAAATTTGCCACAGATAAAGCGCCTCAAAATTATAAGTGGATTGGAATTATGAAGCTTTTTTTCCCGAATTGTAAAGTTATCCACTGTGTTAGAAATCCAGAAGACAATTGTTTATCATTATATAAAAACAACTTTCCATCAAGCTCTATGAATTGGGCATTTGATGAAGAAGACATAGGACAATATTATAACGGGTATAAAAATTTAATGAAATTTTGGAAAACAAAAAATCCAAATTTTATTTATGATTTAAGTTATGAGAGCTTAGTAAAAAATCAAAAAGAAGAAATAAAAAATTTAATTAATTTTTGCAAACTTGATTGGGATCCTGATTGTTTAGAATTTTATAAAAAAAACAAAACTCCCATCAAGACGGTCAGTATTAATCAAGCGAGAAAACCCATATATGATAATTCCATAAATTCTAGCCAGCTTTATTCAAGGTACCTTCCTATTCTTTTTAATCTTTTAAAAGACGCTAGTTAATTTATTTTTTATAATCGATTATTTGTGGTTATACTAAAGGTATGACAATTTATGCTCTATCCACAGGACCTGGAATTTCTGGGATAGCAATTATTAGAGTTTCGGGAGAAGATACGAAAAAGGTAATAGAATTATTAACCAACACATCACCACCAAAGCCAAGAGTTGCCACACTAAGAAAAATCAATAAAATCAACACTTCTGAGCTTATTGATGAGGGTATAATATTATGGTTTCCTGCCCCTCAGAGCTACACAGGTGAAGATATGGCTGAATTACATATACATGGAAGCAAAGCAGTAATTGAAGCGCTACACGCGACCATTTCAGAAATTAAGAACTGTCGTCTAGCTGAGCCTGGTGAGTTCACAAAGTTAGCATTCCAAAATGGAAAAATAAATTTACTCAAGGCAGAAAGTATTGCTGATTTAATTTCGGCAGAAACTGAAATTCAAAGGCAGCAAGCAATAAAGATTATGAATGGAAAGTCTGCTGATAAATTTAATAGCTTAAGAGAAAAGCTTTTAAAGATTTTATCACACGTTGAGGCAAAAATAGATTTCCCAGACGAAGACCTGCCTGGAGATATTTTAAAAGATATTAAAAAAATTTCCAATGAAGTGATTTTAAATATAAAAAAAATTTTAGATGATCAAAAAGTCGGTGAAAGAATCCGAGAAGGTTTTAAAATTGCAATTATAGGACCGACCAATGCTGGAAAATCTAGTTTGCTAAATCACCTTTCAAATCGTGACGCTGCAATTGTCTCAGAGATCGCCGGCACAACTAGAGACGTAATAGAAACACATTTAAATATTGATGGCTACCCTGTTGTAGTTTCTGACACTGCGGGAATTAGAGATTCTAAAAACGAAATTGAAAAAAAAGGAATAAAATTAGCACTTAAAAAAGCAGAAGATGCTGACTTAAAACTTATCGTTATAGATGCTAAAAGTATTGATTTTAAAGGAGTTTTAAAAGAATTGATGGATGAAAATGCTATTCTTGTAATTAATAAATCCGATCTTTTAAATGAAGATTTAAATTTAGAAATAAAAAATTTTGAACATGTTTTAATTTCAGTAAAAAATAATCTCAACTTGGAAGATTTAATTTTTAAAATTAAAAATAAATTAAAAAATAAATTTATAACAAATGAAGATATTTTAATTACTCGTGAAAGACATCGGCAACATCTTGAGCAATGTTTAAGCTACCTAAAAAACTTTGAAGAAAAAAATGAAGCGGAAGACTTTGATAAAGCAGCTGAAGATCTTCGTTTAGCAACTCGGCACTTAGGAATGATAGTTGGGAAAGTAGACATTGAAGAAATATTAGGTAGCATTTTCAACGATTTTTGTATCGGTAAATAATCTTAATTTTAAAGGGTTTTTTTAACTTATTTTGTCATTATTGTTGGTATACAAAGCTAATTCATAAATTTTATTCATAAAAACATAACCACTAATTAGCAGAACGAATACTTATTAAAAAAATACTGTCTACTTGTAAATATTCATATCAGTTATAAATTTAAGTTATGAAAAATGATTTATCATTTGAGGTTGTTGTTATTGGAGGGGGACATGCGGGTTGTGAAGCTGCATCTGCCTCTGCGCGTCTTGGAGTTAACACTGCCCTATTCACCCATAAAATTGAGACCATAGGTGAGATGTCATGTAACCCAGCGATAGGTGGTCTTGGTAAGGGGCACCTTGTTAGAGAGATAGATGCCTTGGATGGAGTGATGGGAGAGGTTGCAGATAAATCGGGTATACAATTTAGATTGTTAAACAGAAGTAGAGGGCCTGCAGTTCAAGGGCCAAGAACACAATCAGACAGATCATTATATCGTAAATATATGCAAAAAAAATTACTAAACTACTGTAATTTAAGCATTTTTTCAGATTCAGTAATTAAGTTTTTTTTTGATAAAAACACTATAAGTGGTTTTCAAACAAAGTCAGGCAAAAAAATTTTATGCTCTAAGTTAATTTTAACAACGGGCACATTTTTAAATGGTTTAATTCATATTGGTGATGAGAAAACTCCAGCAGGAAGATTTGATGAGAAACCTTCAACAGGTTTAAGTGAACAGCTTGAAAAATATGATTTCAAAATAGGAAGACTTAAGACGGGAACACCTCCAAGGTTAGATGCCAGAACAATTAAGTATGATAATTTAGAGGAACAGTTTGCAGATGAGGATCCTTATTTTTTTTCTTTCCTAACTAAAAAAAATTTAAACAAACAAGTTTCGTGCCGAATGACTTATACGAATGAAAAAGTTCATAAAATAATTAAAAAAAATATAAAAAGAAGTGCCATGTATTCAGGAAGCATACAAGGGGTTGGTCCAAGATACTGCCCTTCAATAGAGGATAAGATAGTAAAGTTTGGAGATAAGGACCGTCATCAAATATATTTAGAGCCCGAGGGTCTAAATGATCATACAATATACCCAAATGGAATATCTACCTCACTTCCTGAAGATATACAACAAGAAATATGTAATAATATCATCGGTTTAGAAAATGTTAAGATAATTAGACCTGGCTATGCAATAGAATATGACTATATAGATCCTAGAGAACTACTCCTAACTCTCGAGACTAAAAAAATTCAAAATTTATACCTTGCTGGACAAATAAATGGAACGACTGGGTATGAAGAAGCAGCTGCTCAGGGCTTAATAGCTGGAATTAATGCTGCTTTATCTTTTAAGAAAGAGGAACCGTTTATTTTAGATAGATCAGATGCTTATATTGGAGTTATGATAGATGATTTAGTAACCAAGGGTGTTGCAGAACCCTATAGAATGTTTACCTCAAGAGCAGAATATAGATTAAGCTTAAGGGCGGATAATGCCGATCAACGATTAACAAATAAGGGTATTGATATTGGATTAATTTCAAAAAAAAGAGAAGAAATTTTTAAAGATAAAGAATATAAATTAAGAAAAATATCAGAAATAATGTCGGAATCATCTATATCTCCATCTAAAATACAGAACTTTGATATAAAAATAGCAAAAGATGGTGTTTTAAGAAAATCTAATGAAATATTAACTCAAAAAGGAGTTGATATGAAAAAAATAAGAGAAATTTGGCCTGAAATACCTTTTTTTGATAAAAAAATTGATGAGCAAATAGAAATAAATGCCCACTATAGAGGTTACCTTAAAAAACAGAAAGCAGATATATTAGCTTTCAAAAGAGATGAAAACTTACTTATACCTGAGAAAGTTAATTATGATAGTCTTTCAGGACTATCAAATGAGGTAAAAGCTAAGTTTAAAAAAATAAAACCAAAGACAATGGGACAAGCGTTGCGTATTGATGGAATAACTCCAGCTGCAGTATATATTTTGTTGTCACATGTAAAAAGAAAGTCTATTAAGCTTATAGCTTAATGGAGGACATTTTAAAAAAATATTCACTACTAAAAGATCAAAATGTTCCACGTGAAACATTTATTGAGTTTGAGAACTTCATTGGCATGCTAAAAAAAATAAATCAAGAAATTAACATTATTAGTAAAGAAACAGCTAAAAATGAGGTAATTAGAGAACGTCATATAGTAGATTCAGCACAAATCATTGAATTCGTTGATTTAAATAGCACTATAATAACAGACATAGGATCTGGTGGAGGTATGCCCGGGATAATCATATCAATTATAATCAAAAACTTAAAAAATTCCTCAAAAGTACACTTATATGAAAAAAGTCATCATAAGAGCAATTTTTTAAGGAAAGTGTCTAGAGACCTAAAATTAAATACAGAAGTGATACAACAAAATATTTTTGAGGCACAAAATTTAGAGTCAGGTACAATAATGGCAAGAGCATTTAAGCCATTGCCAATAGTTTTAGATTTAGTTTATAAAAATTTTAGTAGTTACAAAAATTTAATTTTGTTTATGGGAAAAAACGGAGAAAATATTTTAGAAGAGACTTTAAAAAGTTGGGACTTTGATTTTGAAAAAAAAAAAAGTATTACAAGCAAAGATTCTTTTTTACTAAATATAAAAAATATTAAAAAAAAAAATTAAAAAATTAGATGCAAATTATTTCTGTAATAAATCAAAAGGGTGGGGTTGGAAAAACAACAACAGTGATCAACCTAGCGGCTGGTTTAGCTCAACAAGAAAAAAAAGTTCTAGTAATTGATTTGGATCCACAAGGAAATGCAACTACAGGACTTGGCCTATCTAACCTGGAAAATTCTAGTGACACAATTTACGGTGTGTTGAACGGAACAAGGTCAATTTCAGAGGTGATTAAAAAAACAGAGTTTGAAAATTTAGACATTATCACTTCTAATGTAGATTTGTCCGGACTAGAAGTCGAAACAGCTAGCGATAATGAAAGAGCCTTTATATTAAAAGTCAAATTAGCCTCTTATTTAAATGATTCTAGAGGATACTATGATTATATACTTATAGACTGCCCACCATCACTAAGTTTACTTACAGTAATGGCTTTGGTTTCATCTCACTCACTTGTGGTGCCACTGCAGACAGAGTTTTTTGCTTTAGAAGGTTTAACACAGCTAATGAAGACCATAGAGCGGATAAAAGTTAACTTAAATCCTGAATTAAAGATCAGGGGAATTCTTTTGACAATGTATGACAAGAGGAACAAGCTTTCAATACAAGTTGAAAAAGAAGCAAGAGACTATTTTAAGGAAAAAGTTTACCTGACCATCATACCAAGAAATGTAAGGCTGTCCGAAGCCCCATCTCATGGTATGCCAGTTTTAATTTATGATAAGTCGTGCCCTGGAAGTAAATCATATTTTAACTTTACAGATGAATTTATTAATCAAGAACAAAAAATAGGGAGCGCAGCATAATGGATACAAACAAAATAAAAAAAGGCTTAGGCAGAGGATTGTCATCTTTAATAGGTGAAACAAAAACTGAAATAAATATTAATAAAGTTTCCATAAGCGAGTTGGTGAGTAATAAATTTCAACCGAGAAAAATATTCGACGAAGACAGTTTAGAAGATTTAACAAACTCAATAAAAGAGAGGGGCATTATCCAGCCGATTATTGTTAGAAAATCTAATGATCATAGTTCAAAATATGAAATTATTGCTGGAGAGAGAAGGTGGTTAGCAGCTCAAAAAGCTGGACTACATGAGGTGCCTGTTGTCATTACTGACGTGGATGATCTAAAATCTTTAGAATTTGCTATTGTTGAAAATGTCCAAAGAAATGACCTAAATGCAATTGAAGAAGCTCGAGGTTATCAGCGTCTTATTAAAGAATTTTCATATGATCAAGAAAAAGTGTCCAAATTTATTGGGAAAAGTCGAAGCCATATTGCTAACTTTTTAAGGTTGCTAGCCCTACCAGAGGCTGTTTTAAAACTAATTGAAAAAAAAAGATTATCAGTAGGTCATGCAAAAATTTTAGTTGGATTAAATAATGCTGAATTTGTTGCAAATAAAATAATTGAAAAAAGTCTTTCTGTTAGACAGGCAGAAAACTTTGTAAAGATTTTTAAAATACAAAAAAAATCATTTAAAAAACCAAAGGATTCTAATTTAAAAGAATTAGAAATGTCAATTATAGAAAAAATCGGATTGAATGTTTTAATAAAAAATAAAAAAAATAATACAGGGTCTTTAGTTTTGGAATATAAAGATCTTGATCAGTTAAATAAAATAATAACGATTATAAAATCTTATTATTAATTTTTTTAGAATTGTTAATTATAAAATCAAAAAGAATATTTTTACCTACAGTGGAATTTTTCTTAATTAAAAACTCAACTTCATTAGTTTTATAAATTAAATTTTCTAATTCACTTTTTCCCCAAGCTTTTATTTGCTGTATTACTAATGGCTTATCTTTCCAAAATATTGGTGGCTTAAATGATGAGATTGCACTTTCAATATTATTTTTTTCACTTAACAACCCATGGATTTTTGCCAATCTTTTTAGTTTTGCTAACAATGTTCTAATAATCATTATATTATCTTCATCGGAATAGTTATTTTCATTTAAAATAGTGACAGTTTTCCTTGTGTTTTTAGCAAGACAATGATCGATAAGTTCTGATGCTCCATAGTTATCTGCAAGATTAGTTAATCTAGTTATATCTTGAAGGTTTATATTTTTTTTATTTAATGAAAAACTTTCAATTTTTGCTAATTCGTTATTCAAGTTTTTTCTGTCTCCTCTGCTTCTTTCTATTAAAATATTTATTAATTGTTGAGAGATTGGAATTTTTTTACTTCTAAAAAACTGGCTAATTATAGAATTTAAAGTTTGATTATTATCCTCATAAAATGGAACACATATAACCTGTTTTTCTTTTTCAAAAAATTTTCTTAAAGTAGACTTTTTTTCAAGATTTTTTGAGTTTAAAATAAACTTAATATCCTGGGGTTTTTTTTCTACTAATTCTTCTATGACTTCTCTAATTTTATCAGTGGCTCGATTTATAATTATTAGTTTTTCATTGTCAAAAAAAGATTTTGTAAGAGCGGTATTAAAAAAATCGTTTTTTTTTTCTAATATCTCTTTTTCTTCATATCTGTAAATTCTATTTAGGTAGTTTGTTTCAAATAAACTAATAATAATTTCTTCTTTTAAACCTTCATTATCTCCATAAAATAAATAAAAATTATAATTATTTAATTTTAATTTATTTAACTCAAATGATTTTAGTATCATTTTCTAAGTATTTAGAAAAATTTCAATTTTTTCAACAATATTGTTAATTAAGTTATTTTCAATATCTCTTTGATACTGTTGTAAATCAAATTTATTTTCGACATTATTGTATGTAAAACTAATAGAGAAATTTTTATTTTTATAAGTTTTATCTAAATCATCTGCATTTTTTAAAGTAAGTTGAACGTTAATAATTGTTCTGTAAACTAATGGATTGCCTGATTTATTTTTTGCAATAATGGATATCTTTTTTTCACTTTTCAAATTTAGGTTATATGAATTTTTTTGAAGGTTGCCCTCTTTTAGGCTGGTTAACAAAATGATTTTTCTATTAATATTTTTATCTCCCTCTAATTCAATTTTATTAATTAATAAATTTATATTATCTTTCTCGGAATATATTGGTTGATATCCACAGTTAGCTAAAGTCAGAAAAATTAGTCCAATGATAATTTTTTTTATTTTCATTTAATTATTAAGTTTATAAGTTTATCTTTTACAAAGATATTCCTAACGATTTCTTTGTCGATTAAAAACTTTTTTAGTTCATGAGTTTCATTTATTATTTTTATCAAATCTTCCTCATTAAGATTGTTTTCTGTTGTAATTACACTTCTTTTTTTGCCATTTATTTGAACTACTATATTTAATTCTTTTTCTATAAGGTGTTTTTTTTGTACTTCTGGCCATATAGGTTCTTTATTGCAACCACTTTCTTTTAGGCATTCAGATGCTAAATGAGGTAAAATAGGTAACATTATTGTCAAAATTTTTCTATAATTATCTATTAAGTTTAAGTAATTTTTTTGTTCTTCTGTTAATTTATTAAAATAATGATAAATTTCATGTAAGTTTGCAACTATCACATTGTAGCTAAATTTATTCAAGTTTAGGTTAATTTTATTTATTATTTGGCTTGTAAACTCTTCTAATTCATCATTTGAAGCATAAGTTTTTTCATTAATTTTTTCTATGATTTTTTTATGTAGAGTCCAAAACTTTTGAACAAATTTATATGAAGCGCTCATACCTTGGTCAGACCACTGAACATCTTTTTCAGGTGGACTATCTGATAGAATGAATAATCGTACCGCATCCGCCCCGTAATTTTTTATTATTTCCTCAGGATCAATAGTATTTTTTTTGGATTTTGACATCGACTCAATGGGTCCTACAATAATTTTTTCATCAGGTTTCTTTTTATTATAAAAATTTTTTCCATCCTCAGAAACTACCTCTTCAGGACTAAGCCATTTATTATTTTGGCCTTTATATGTTTCGTGACAAACCATTCCTTGCGTAAATAAACCTCTAAATGGCTCCTTTTCATTTAACTTTTCATTTTTATAATTTAATGCTTTTAAAAAAAACCTAGAGTACAAAAGGTGGAGTATTGCGTGTTCGACGCCACCTATATACTGATCTACAGGCATCCAATAATTTACCTCATCAATATCAAAGCTAGCCTCGTTATTTTGTGGTGAACAAAATCTTAAAAAATACCATGAAGAATCCACAAAAGTATCTAAAGTATCTGTTTCCAACGTACACTCTTCTCCGTCAATTATAATTTTTTTCCATTCAGTTTGGTGATCCAGTGGGTTTCCATTAGAATTTAAATCAACTTTTTTAGGAAGCTCTATTGGTAATCTTTCTAAAGGAACTTTTACAATTTCATTATTTTTATTATAAGCAATAGGGATTGGGCAGCCCCAATATCTTTGCCTAGACACTCCCCAATCTTTTAACCTAAAGTTAATTTTTTTTTTCCCTAATCTTTTTTCTTCTAATATTTTAATGGTTTCTAGAATTGATTCTTCAGGAGCTTTTAACCCATCTAAAAATTTAGAATTGAAAACTGTTCCACCACCAGTATAGGCCTTATTAATAACCTCAAAATCATGATTCTCATCAACAGGCTTGACGACAGTGGTGATTTTTAGTTTATATTTTAAAGCAAAATCTAAATCTCTCTGGTCATGTGCGGGACAGCCAAACACAGCACCAAATCCATAATCCATTAAAACAAAATTAGCAAAATATACTGGAACTTTGATGGACTCATCCAGCGGATTAGTCGCTAATAGGTCAGTTTTAAAACCAATTTTTTCAGCTTGAGCTATTGATTCTTCTGTTGTCCCTGTTTTTGAACAATTTTTTTTAAAGGCAATAAAATCTTTATCATTTTCATAAAATTTTGATAAAGGATGATCAACAGAAACAGCTAAAAAAGAAAACCCAAATAGAGTATCTGGCCTTGTAGTAAAACATTTAATGGCATTTATTTCTGGGTTTCCATTAACTTTGAAATCAATTTCACAACCAAAAGATTTACCAATCCAATTTTTTTGCATCGTCTTTACTTTATTGGGCCAATTATTAAGAGTATTCAGGTCATTAAGAAGTTCTTCAGAAAAGTTTGATATTTTAAAGAACCATTGATTAAGTTTCTTTCTTTCTACTGGAGCGCCGGATCGCCAGCCTTTGCCATCAATTACCTGTTCATTGGCCAATACAGTTTCGTCAACCGGGTCCCAGTTAACGTAGTTTTCTTTTCTATAAACTAATCCTTTATCATAAAGATCTAAAAAGATTTTTTGCTGGTGCTTATAATAATTAGGAGAACTTGTTGAGATTTCTCTATCCCAATCTATAGAAAGACCTAATTTTTTAAGTTGGTTTTTCATTGTGAGAATATTTTCTTCAGTCCAAGTCTGGGGGTCTAAATTATTTTGACGCGCAGCATTTTCAGCTGGCATACCAAAAGAATCCCAGCCCATAGGATGTAGTACATTAAAGCCTTGCAGAGATTTGTAGCGAGCAAGAACATCTCCAATGGTATAATTTCTTACATGCCCCATATGAATTTTACCAGAGGGATATGGAAACATTTCCAAACAGTAAAATTTTTTTTTATCTTTTATAACTTTTGTCTTAAAAACTTTATTTTTATCCCAGTGGTTTTGCCATTTTTCTTCAATAACTTTAAAGTTGTATCTGTCCACTTTGATATAAAAAATTAAATATTTTTATTGGTTGTCACCATCGTTAAGTATGTAGGGTTTTGTTGGCATATTATTTTTAAATAAAGTAGCTCTTTTTAAAATTGCAATTTTAATTTCAGTATTTAAATTATTTTTAACTGGTAAAATCTTACAACTTTGAATGGTAGCACATTCTTTTTTAAATATTTTAACCAATAAAGCATCTGATCTAATTTCATTGGTAAGAAATCTTACAGAGATTTTTAAAGATTCATTTGTTTCGCTAGAGTTATTATACCAGTCAGTAATAATTATTCCTCCGCCATAATCTGCAGTGGTTAAGGGTATAAAATCTAAAGTTTCAAGGGTTGCTCTCCATAACTCATTTGAGGTTGCAAAATCAAATTCTCCAGCCTGTTTTTTTTTTCCTAGTAGCCTAAACCCTTTACCTTTTTCGATATTTTGTTGTACTCTTTCGTCTGGATTTGGGGAAACTTTACGAGCATCTGTTTTTTTATAAATTCCACATGAACTTAAAGAAATTAAAAATAAGACAATGAGAGTAAAAAAGGTTAATTGTTTAGCTTTGCTATAAATAAAATTTTCTGACATGCTTGTCTAATTAACATAGTTTTGAATAAATTGTTAATATAAGGCTTAATTAAGCAGTTTTATCTAGCAAATAAAGCCATTAAAAGTGGCAAAAATGCAACAGTTTACTAAAAAATATTAACATATTCATAAAAAATAACACTTAGGGTAAAAGCAAAATATAAATACCTTGTTTATTATATAATAAAAACAAATAGGAGAATAAATGAACAACTTAAAAAAATTGGGATTAACTGCTTTAGCAGGATCTCTAGTTGCAACTTCTGCTTACGCTGGAACTCTAGACGTAACAGGTGGTGCTTCAATTAAATATACATCTGAAGATACTGATGAAGTTTCTGGAAACCCGTTTACAATGGGTAGAGGAATTACTTTCTCAGGTGGTGGTGAAATGGATAATGGCTGGAATGTTAATATGTTCTACATTATGGATGACGCCGCGTTTTCATCTTCAGGAATAAGCATTGATATGGGTGATGCTGGTACTGCTTACTTTGATAATGGTAGTGCTTCAACTGGAATTCAGTCTATAAAAGACAAAATTCCTACAGCTGGTGCTGAACAAGCTTACGACGATATGAGTGGTGATGGACAAGGTCTTGTATCTTTCCCAACATCTGGAACACTTGGTTATAAAACATCGGTTGCAGGTTATACTGTAAGTGCTGCTTATAACAAAAATGGTTCTACATCTACTGGTGGAGTAGTTTCTACTGCTCATGAGTCATCTACTTCTATTGCCGTTTCAGGTACAGTTGCTGATGGTTTAGAAGCTGGTATAGGTTGGGGTAACATTTCTGGTGCTACTGAAACTAATAGACAAATGACTACTTACGCTAAGTATTCATCTGAAGTTGGTGCTACTATTGCAGTTCAATACACAGAACTTGCGCAAGTTGCTGGAACTAATGACATCGACAGTTTAGGTTATGGTGTTACTTTTGCAGTAAACGACAACTTATCAGTTGGTCTTTCTAAATTAGATGTGGGCTACAACACAGCTACTAAATCTGATCAAGAATCTACTGGAATAGGTGCTTCATACACTATGGGATCTATGGCAATCAAAGGCTCTACGTCGACTACTGATTCAGCTCTAGGTACTTCTGGTACAGATGACAAACACACTGAGATCGTGTTATCATTTGCATTCTAGTATAAGAAGATAATAAATTTTAAAAGGCCCCTTTTGGGGCCTTTTTTTTATTCAAAAAAAGAAATACCAGCAAAACCAAAACAATTGATTAAATTAAGTTGTTTTAAATTTTTTTGAGAAATTCCACCAAGAGCTATAATTCTATTGTTAGTTAAACGAGAAAATAATCTGAATTTTTTAATTCCTAAGTAATTGTTATTTTTCTTAAAAATCGAAGATAAAAAAATACCTTGAACATTTTGTGTTTCTTTAGTTCTAAACTCTCTAACATTATGAGCAGATCCCAAAATAATAAAGTTTTTTTTGTAAGAGTAAGAAAGATGTTTTTTATCTTTATTAAAAGAGGGAATATAAACACCGTCTAAATCAAGGTTTATTGACAGTTTTATATTATTTGAAATTAAAAATTTATTACCTTTTTTTTTACAATAATTCTTTAACTGTAAAATTAATTTTTTATCAGGTTTTTGATTGTAATTTCTATAAATTATAACTGTTTTCTTATCTTGTTTCTCTAAATGACTTTGATCTAATTTATTTATAAAGTAATATTTATTTAAAATTCTATTATGCATAATACTATTAAAAATTTAATTTATATAGAAGACCTTATTAAATCTAAAGTAAATCATCAAACTGAGAGTAGATTGCCTAAAATTATAGCTGTATCAAAGACTTTTCCAATTGAAAACATTTTACCACTAATAGAATATGGGCACCTTCATTATGGTGAAAACAAGGTTCAAGAGGCACTAGATAAGTGGACTGAGATAAAGATCAAAAATATCAATATTAATCTTCATTTGATTGGAAGGCTTCAGACAAATAAAGTTAAATTTGCATTAAAAATATTTGATTATATTCACTCACTAGATAGCCAAAAATTAGCCAATAAAATTGCTGACGAGCAAGTAAAACAGGGTAAGAGACCAAAGATATTCATACAAGTGAATATAGGAAAGGAAGATCAAAAATCGGGGATACCCAAAGAACAACTGATTGATTTTTATAAATTTTGTAAAAGTTTAAATTTAGATATTGTTGGCACCATGTGCATCCCACCAAACAATGAAAATACAGAAAATTATTTCTCTGCAATGAATAAAATTAATAAAGATTTAAACTTTAAAGATTTGAGTATGGGGATGTCGGGAGATTATCTTGGTGCTATTAAAAATAATGCAACATATGTTAGAATAGGTTCAAAAATATTTGGTAATAGGGATTAACCAATTTTTATTTTAGTTTTTTTATCTATTAGTTTTAATAAAACTTCAAAATCTTTTTTTTTTAGAGCTACACATCCTGCAGTTGGTTTGTACTCATCTGTTAAATGAATGAATATTGCACTTCCTTTATTTGGAATTTTACGATCATTATGACTTATTGAAATTACGTAATCATAATTATGATCAGCTCTATATAAGTTTTCTCTAGGGTTTTTATTGTATATTTTAATTTCTTCATTATATTTTTTATGGTTTGGATCATCACACCAAACCATATCATTTTTAATAATTTTTTTTTTAATTTTACACTTTGGATTACCAACTCGATCTTTCCTAAAGTATAATTTTTTTAAATCAAATAAGCCCCTTGGTGTTGAATCATCACCTTCCTTTTTATTAGAATTTAAGCCATTTTTTCCAATACAGCATTTGAACTTAAAATCTCTAATTAAAAGGGTGTTTTTATTTTTTACATGAATTATCATAGGCAATATTAATTATGATTAAACAAAATGTTTTTATTATAAATTTTAATTCACTATATGAAATCTTGGACGAGATTAAAGAAAATTTATCTTTTAAAATTATAAAATACGCAAATGAAGATGATTTTATTAAGCGTTCTGGTTTTGATATAATAAATAATTTAATAATCTCTAGCTCTAACAAAAAATTAATATCAATTAAAAATATAACTCAGTTAAATTTATTTAACTTTAATGATTTCCCTTTACCTCTAAATAAATTATTAGAATTAATTAATATTCAATTAATTAAACTAAAATTTAATCATCAATCTAAAATTAATATTAAAGGTTATGAGCTAAATTTAAATTCAAAATTTTTTTCTAAAGATAGCTTGAGTTTAAAGTTAACTGAAAAGGAAATTGAGATTATTTTATATTTAAAAGAGACAAAAACAAAACATGATGTTTCAGACTTACAAAAAAATATCTGGGGCTATTCACCAAATATGGAAACGCACACCGTTGAAACACATATTTATAGACTGCGAAAAAAGATAAGTAATAAATTTAATGACGATAATTTTATACTAAGCCTGCAAAGTGGCTATTTTATTGAGTAAAATGGAACTAATCCAGTCTAGCTCCAACCTTTTGAATTATTTTTGAAGACATTTCTGTGCCCTTATCAAGACTCTCTTTTACCGAAAAATTATTAATAAAACCATGAAGAAAACCTGCAGCAAACAAATCTCCAGCTCCAGTTAAATCTAAAATTTTTAAATTTGATTTACTTTCGCACTCTACAACGTCATTGTTTTTTATAGCAATACTTCCTTTTTCTCCCCGAGTAATGACAAGAAGTTTCCCCAACTGTTTCCCAAATTTTATGACTTCATCAAAATTTTTTGCATTGATTAATGATTTAATTTCTTGTTCATTAGCAAAAATAATATCAAGTTTATTTTTAACCAGATTTAAAAAACTTTCTTTATGTCTTTCTACACAAAATTGATCTGATAAAGACATTGCCTTTTTATTAGATAGCAACATTGCCTTATCAAATGCAGATTTTGGATCACCTTCATCCCATAAGTAGCCCTCTAAAAATATCATTTCACTTTCTTTTACAGCCTTTTCGTTAATATCTTTTTCACTAATTTTCCCCGCTATACCTAAAAAAGTTACCATTGTTCTTTCTGCATCAGGGGTGATTAAAATTAAGCATGTTCCGGTTGGTAAAATCTCTTCTTTTTTTTTATAAAAGTATTGAACTTTCTCTTTAATTAAGCCCTCTTCATATTTTTGACCTAAATTATCTGAGTTAATTTTTCCAATAAATCCTACATTATTATCTAATTGAGATAGACCAACAATAGAATTTGCAACAGATCCACCAGATACAGTTTCTTCAATTTTTAGTGTAGATAAAAGTTTTTTGAATTCATTTTCATCAACTAGCGTCATGGTGCTTTTAATTAACCCATTATTTGCTAAATATTGGTTATCCACTTTACATATAACATCAACAATTGCATTACCTATTCCAAGTATTTTCATATTAAGTTTTTTTTATTTTAACTGGATTTTTTCTATTAGGATAACAAGTCGTGCAAATTTTACAAGTCAAACCATAACACTCTCTTGCTTTACAGAATTCTCTTCCATAATAAATTATCTGCAAATGTAATTTACTCCATGTTTTTTTAGGAAACAATTTTTTTAGATCCTTCTCCGTTTGAATAACGTTTTTGCCATTTGTTAAGCCCCATCTTTGAGCTAACCTATGAATATGTGTATCGACTGCAAAAGCTGGTATACCAAAGCCCTGAGACATGACTACACTTGCAGTTTTATGGCCCACACCAGGTAGTTCTTCGAGTTCCTCGAAGCTTTTAGGTACTTTGCCAGCATGCTTTTCCAAAAGCTGTTTAGACATTAAATAAATACTTTTTGCTTTAACCCGAAAGATACCGATACTCTTAATCAATCTTTCAATTTTTTTTCTACCCAATTTTGCAAAATGCTCAGGTTTATAATATTTTTGATATATATTTTTAGTTACATTGTTAACATTTAGATCGGTACACTGTGCTGATAAAAGAACTGATGTTAAAAGAGTAAATTTGTTTCTATGATCTAGAGGAATAGGAGTAGTTGGATAAATTTTATTTAAAATTTTAAGTATTTTTTTGGCTTTTTCTTTTTTATCCATTATTCAAAATTCAATAAATCTCTCATTGAATAAAGTCCAGGCTTTTTATTTATAAGCCATTTTGCAGCAGTTAAAGCACCATCTGAGTATAGAGCTCTATCAAATGCTTCATGATTTAATTTTATTATTTCTTTACCACTAGAAAATGTAACCTCATGCTCTCCAATAATTTCGCCTTTTCTAATTGAGTTAAAATTAATTTTTTTCCCATACGGAAAAGACTTCCTATTTAAAAATTTCTTGCCAATTAAATTATAAAGATTTTTATTTTTTCCATTAGCGATACCTTTTCCAAGCATTAAAGCAGTTCCAGAGGGGTAATCTTTCTTATGCTTGTGATGAACCTCAAATACTTTGCTTAAATATTCCTCATTTAATGATTTTGAAGCTATTTCAGTTAAATACATTAATAAATTAACACCCAAACTCATATTACCAGCTTTTAATATGGGAATTTTTTTTGAAAATTTCTTAATCAAAGACTCTTCTTTTTGAGTAAAACCAGTTGTTCCAATAACTACTTTTTTTTTAAGTTTTGATGCAATTTTAAGAATATCGAGAGTACATTTGGGAACCGTAAAATCCACTATCACATCAGTTTTTTTAAAAGCTAGCTCCGTATTTAAATCAAGGTTAATACCAGCTATTTTCTTATTGATGGGTTTGTTTTCTGTGAGTGTTACTAATTTAAAGTTCTTATTAGATTTAGAAGACTTAATTAGTTGCTGGCCCATTCTTCCAAGACAGCCAGAGATTGCTAAGTTAATTTTTTTCATCTAGGAAAATATTAGCCTTTTTTGGTTAATTAGTCTTTTAGTTTTTCCAAAAACTTTTGGCTTTTTGGAAGAACTTTTTAATACTAGGGTTTGATTTTTCATTCTCAATTTCTCTAAATTTTTCAAGTAGTTCTTTTTGTTCTTTATTTAATGAAATTGGAACTTCAGTATTTACCTGAACATAAAGATCACCATTTCCACTGCCACGCATGTAAGGCATTCCTTTGCCTTTTAGTCTAAATTGTTTTCCATTTTGAGTTCCGTCTGGTATTTTAATTTTTGCTCTTCCACCATCAATTGTTGGTATCTCAATTGTAGTACCTAGTGCAGCATCAGCTATAGAAATTGGAAATTCAAAAAATAAATTTTCATCTGATCTTTTAAAAAGATCATGAGAGTGAACATTAATAAATAGATATAAATCTCCACTAGCTCCACCTTTGGTTCCAGCTTCACCCTTACCAGCTAGTCTTATTCTTGTTCCGTCATCAACACCCTTCGGTATTGTTACTGATATTTTTTTTGAAACTTGTTTGTTACCTTGACCATTACAATCACCACATGGATTAGTAATTTCTTCACCGGTTCCGGCACATTGAGGGCAAGTTTGTTGTACAGTAAAAAAACCTTGGTTCGATCTTACTTTACCATTCCCCCCACAAACTGTACATCTGTCAGGAGAGGATCCTGGTTTAGATCCATTACCCTTGCAATTATTACATTTTTCTGTGGTTGAAAATTTTATATCTTGCTTTTTTCCTTCATAAGCTTCTTCAAGCGTAATTGATAGATCGTATCTTAAATCAGAGCCTCTGTTATTTGTGCTTCTTCCTCTTGACCTTCCACCACCAGCAAAATCACCAAAAAAATCTTCGAAAATATCTGTAAAGTCAGCACCACCAAAGCCACCACTTTGTCTTCCACCACCACCGCCCTCAAAAGCAGCATGACCAAAATTATCGTAGTTTTGCTTTTTTTCTTGATCTGAAAGAACACTGTATGCTTCGCCTGCTTCCTTGAATTTATCTTCAGAAGCTTTATCGTCAGGGTTTTTATCAGGATGATGTTTTACTGCTAGCTTTCTATAAGCAGATTTTAATTCTTCAGGGCTTGCATTTTTGCTAACACCTAAGACGTCATAAAAATCTCTTTTAGCCATAAGTTACTCTAAGATGATAGTTGTTTTAAGTCTTAAGCGCTTTTTTCTTTGTCTTCTTCTTTTTTATCTTCTTTTACCTCTTCTTCTTTAGACTCTTCTTTTACTTCTTCAAAGTCCGCATCAACTACATTATCGTCTTTTTTTCCTTCACCATTTTTATCACCATCTTTAGATGAGCCTTCTTTTTTTTCTTGAGATTTATAAATCGCTTCTCCTAATTTCATAGAAGCTTGAACTAAAGTTTCTGTTTTTTTCTTAATATCTTCGATATCAGTTCCTTTAATTGCTTCTTTCAAGGCAGATGAAGCATCTTCTATTGCTTTCTTATCTGCATCTGAAACTTTAGCACCATGTTCTTTTAGATTTTTTTCTGTTGAATGAATTAAAGTGTCAGCTTGATTTCTGGCATCAACGGATTCTCTTTTCTTTTTATCTTCATCCTTGTTAGCCTCTGCATCTTTAACCATTTTTTCAATTTCCTCATCGCTCAATCCACCAGAAGCTTGGATTTGAATTTTTTGTTCTTTTCCAGTTCCTTTGTCTTTTGCAGAAACACTAACAATTCCATTTGCGTCAATATCAAAAGTTACTTCAATTTGAGGCACTCCCCTTGCTGCTGGTGCAATACCAACTAATTCAAAATTTCCTAACATTTTATTGTCAGAGGCCATTTCTCTTTCACCCTGAAGAACTCTTATTGATACAGCGGGCTGATTATCATCTGCTGTAGAAAAAACTTGGCTTTTCTTTGTAGGGATTGTTGTATTTTTTTCAATTAATTTTGTTGAAACTCCGCCTAGCGTTTCAATTCCAAGCGATAAAGGTGTTACGTCTAAAAGTAGAACATCTTTAACATCTCCTTGAAGTACACCAGCTTGAATGGCAGCACCCATTGCAACAACCTCATCTGGGTTTACACTTTTATTAGGTTCTTTTCCGAAAAAGCTTTTAACTTCAGCCAAAACTCTTGGCATTCTTGTCATACCACCGACCATTACAACCTCATCAATTTCATTTGCAGTAAGACCTGCATCTTTGAGTGCAGTTTTACAAGGGGGTAATGTTTTTGAAATTAAGTCTTCAACCAAAGCTTCTAATTTTGCTCTAGTCATTTTTAAATTAATATGTTTTGGACCTGTTTTATCTGCAGTTATAAATGGTAAATTAACATCTGTTTGTTCAGCAGAAGAAAGTTCAATTTTTGCTTTTTCCGCAGCTTCCTTCAACCTTTGAAGAGCTAA
>Ga0209091_10000781_pt1 | contig 29767 bp, 29 predicted proteins | sample ArcticOcean_MG_C_6_FD_187438 | JGI IMG/M metagenome (GOLD analysis project Ga0209091, IMG submission 187438) | Marine microbial communities from western Arctic Ocean - ArcticOcean_MG_CB8_128 (SPAdes) (version 2) | ecosystem: Environmental > Aquatic > Marine > Oceanic | place: Arctic Ocean...
GTTTAGCATCTGATGGAGTTTCAGCATTTGTTCTGACTTTTAATTTTTTGATTCCATCACACATTCCTAAGAAATGAGTAAGATATTCGCTAGTAATGTCAGTTTCAATTAGTGGTAACTCATCTTTATAGACTTTCCCAGCAGTTCCATTCAATGTAATTGCATCTCCTTCCTTTATGGTATTTCCATCAACTACAAATTCTTTCTTAATGGAATCCACTTTCATTTCTCCAGCTCCAACAATACAGCACATTCCCCAACCTCTTGCAACTAAAGCCGCATGTGAGGTCATTCCTCCTCTAGAGGTTAAAATTGCAACAGATGCCCTCATTCCCTCGACATCTTCAGGGTTAGTTTCTTCACGAACTAACACCACTTGTTCACCTTTTGCAGCCCAGTCAACTGCAGCTTGTGCTGTGAAAACAGCTTTTCCAGTAGCACCTCCTGGCCCTGCAGGCAATCCCTTTACAAGTAATGGAGTAATTTTCTCGACATCAGGATCAACTATTGGATGCAATAATTCATCCATTTGAGATGGTGTAACTCTAGTTACTGCAGTCTTCTCATCAATCATTTTTTCATTTACCATTTCAGAAGCCATACGAATTGCAGCAGGTCCATTTCTCTTGCCTATTCTACATTGTAGCATCCATAGTTTCCCAGATTGAATAGTAAATTCAATATCTAACATATCGTTATAGTGTTTCTCAAGGTTGAGCCTAATAGCATTTAATTCATTGTATAACTGTGGATATTCTTGTTCTAAACTAGATAAATTCCCACTATGTTCAGTTCTACAAATTTCATTTAGTGGATTTGGAGTTCTTATTCCGGCTACAACATCTTCTCCCTGAGCTTTTGCTAACCATTCTCCATAAAAACTATTTTCTCCAGTTGCTGGATTTCTAGTAAATGCCACACCTGTCGCACTATCATCTCCTAGGTTTCCAAATACCATTGCTTGTACATTAACTGCAGTTCCCCATTCTTCAGGTATATTCTCAATTCTTCGGTAAGCTTTTGCTCTTTTTCCATCCCATGAATGGAAAACTGCCGAAATAGCACCCCACAATTGTTCCCATGGATCTTCGGGGAATGGTTTTTTGAGAACTTCTATAACTTTTCCTTTATAAACCTCAACTAAATCTTTCAAATTCATAGCTGATAATTCAGTATCTTCAGTTACGCCAGCTTGTTCTTTCATTTTTTCTAATTCATGTTCTAATTGATTCCTAATTCCCATTCCTTCTTCAGGTTCAATTCCTGAAGCTTTTTCCATAACGACATCCGAATACATTTGAATTAATCTTCTTTGAGCATCATATACAAATCTTGGATCACCGCTCTTAGAAATCAATCCCTCTCTTGTAAAATCGGTTAAGCCTACATTTAGAACAGTTTCCATCATTCCTGGCATTGAGGCTCTAGCTCCAGAACGTACAGATAGTAATAGAGGATTATCCGGATTTCCAAATACAGCACCCACATTATTTTCAATATCTTTAATAGCATTTTTTAATTGTTTCTCTAATTCATCAGGATAGCTTTTATCATTTTCATTAAAGAATGTACAAATTTCAGTAGTTATTGTGCATCCAGGAGGCACTGGAATTTCTAAAATAGCCATTTCTGCAAGATTTGCACCTTTTCCACCCAATAGGTTTTTCATCTTGGCATCACCGTCAGTCATACCAGGTCCAAATCGATAAACATGTGCTTTACTCATTATATTCTCAGACTTGTGTATTGAATGTAGTATTAATCTTCTTCTCTTTATTCGATAGGGTCGTGTAATTTTCCAATAAGAGGCCAACCAGGCCACATTAGCCTATTATCCAATTCAATCATAATATGATAAACATCTTCGTATCCCTGAATAATATGTTCTACTAGGCAGGGTCTACAATCATCACTTAACCATTTTCTAATATTTTCAGGTTTGCCAATTTCTAAACTATCGGCAACATTACACAATTCAGTTAATCTATTTTCTAATTGGGAAATAAAATCATTAGATTCCTTTAGAGCCATTGTTAAATGTGTAAATCGTAATCCCGGATCCTTTACTAGTAATTCAATATGTTCGTGGTTAGGAGCACCTTGCTCATTTAACATTTCAATTAATTTCTTTTCACCATATATTTGGCTTGCTGCAGCTAAAAGAAATCTAAAACTTTCTATTTTTTTATCATTATTCATTGTATTCCTCTAGATAATCCATAATGGTCGAAATATCCTTTTTAGATGCTATTGCTGTTTCTTCATCAATAGTCTCGCCAATTCCAACACACATTATTTTTTCAGTTGCGTAAGTTTTCCATTTATTAGTGATTTTATTTGTGCGATTTAGTATAATAATTCTTTGAATATCTGGAGTATTTTGAACTAAGTAGTTCCATAATTCAATAAAGTTTTCATCTGGTTCTTCTATTCCGTTTCCGACAACAATTTGTACATCTGCAGCTTTAAGCCAATTAATCCAAGCCTTTCCAGTAGCTGTTGGGGCGTCAATTTCATAAAACATCATTCCTTTTAATTCACATGAATAATCAAGCATCATATCGGGGACATTTTCAGGTATCACAAAATCCTTCTGTGATTTAGGTAAACTTCTCATAAATGTTGATTTTCCAGCTCCCATTGGACCCGTTACCATGATATGCCTCATCGTTTTCCTTCTCTTATTGCTTTGAAAATCCCCATTAAATTTTCATATTCACCTTCATCAGGATTTCCTCGAGATATCAGCCGCCTAAGGGTTGTTCTTGATCTATCTAATCGCCTTTCAGGATAACTACTATTTTCCAACATATTCATTATTCTACTCACTAATCTTTCAAATTCTTCTTGAGAAACAGCTTTACGCTTTTTAGGACTTTTTACTTTTTCTTTACGTTTAATTTCATAAAGTACAATACCTACTGCGTGTGATAAGTTTAGAATAGGATAATCTGGATTTGTAGGGATAGTGATAGTTACTTCACATAATGCCAATTCTTCTCTATATAATCCATAATTTTCTCTTCCAAAGATTAATGCCGGGTTTTCTCTTTTATTGATTAATTGATTAATCTTTTTTACATCGTTAGGCGCTCGAAACCATCTTTTATCTCCTTCAGGTTTAATTCCACTAGTTCCAATAGCAATATCGCAATCTGCTAAGGCCTTCTCCATAGTATCAAATCGTTTTAAATTTTCTAAGATTGGTCTGCCTGATTTGGATCGAGCATATCCGTCATCATTTATTTCACAGCCATTTACTAGTGCTAAATCGGTTATTCCAAAGTTGGCCATAGCTCTCGCAACTGCGCCTACATTTCCCGGATGCTGTGGTTCAACTAGGACTATTCTCAATACCTGCTAAAGGATGACTTTTAGATAACTTTCTGTAATAAAATAATAATAAGACCATTAGGTTAAGTGTTACAGATTCCTATGGAAATGTTAGTAATTTACATCATAATTAGTTTACTTATTGGGTTTGGATTATGTTATTTTTTTGTTAAAAATACTACCGATTCAAATACGAATATGGAATTACGTAAAGAATTAAGAGAAATGAATTCAGATTCCACTGACCAACTTAGGAAAATGAATGCAAATTCAACAGACCAACTTAGGAAAACCCTTGAATCATTAGGTAACACTCAAACTAAGCATTTAGATGATGTTTCAAGAAATATTGAAAAGCTGAAAGAGGGAAATGAAAAGAAATTAGATCAGATGCGTGAAGTTGTAGATGAAAAACTTCAAACAACGTTAGAAAAGAGAATAGGGGAGTCATTCAAGTTAGTTAGTGAACGTTTAGAGGCTGTTCAACTTGGCCTTGGACAAATGCAAACTTTAGCAACTGATGTTGGAGGATTAAAAAAAGTTTTAACAAATGTTTCCAGTAGAGGTGCACTTGGAGAAATACAAGCCGAGCAAATTTTACAGAACATTCTTAATTCTGGACAATATGAAAAAAATGTAAAAACACATCCCGCTTGTAAAGGGCAGGTTGAATTTGCAATTAAACTTCCCGGAAGAAGTGGAAATTTGGATAGTCCTATTTGGTTACCTATAGATTGTAAATTTCCAAAAGAGGATTATGAGCGTTTAATAGATTCTTATGATTCCGGAGAAAAAGATGAAATCAAAAAAGCAATTGTAAAGTTCAAATCTAATGTTACTGGTAAGGCTAGGACAATTCGTAATGAGTATGTTTCAGCACCATATACTACTGAATTTGCAGTAATGTTTTTACCCACTGAAGGATTATATGCTGAAGTAGTTCGACATCCAGGCTTATTTGAATCCCTTCAACGCGATCATCAGATTGTCGTAACTGGCCCTTCCACTCTTGCAGCTTTTGTTAATAGTTTACAGATGGGATTCAAAACATTGGCCCTTGAGACTAATGCTAGTGAAGTTTACAATGTATTGGGTGCAGTTAAGACGGAGTTTGTGAAATTCACTAAAATGATGACTTTATTACATAAACAGCTCAATACTGCTGCAAATACAATTTCCAATGAAAAGGGCGATGATTCTATGATGAGAAGATTAAGAGCCATGGAAGGCAAACTAAAGGATGTAGAATCCTTACCTTCATCTAAATCTAATGAATTACTGGACCTACCTGAAAAGGTGGAGTCTAAACAACAAAAATTCTAAAGTTCTTTCATCGAAGATATTAGTTCAGTCATCATTTTCTTTCCATCGCCAAATAACATCATAGTGTTATCTTCATAGAATAAATCATTGTCAACGCCAGCATACCCAACAGATAAGGATCTTTTTACCATTACAACAACTCTTGCCTTATCTACATTTATGATAGGCATTCCTGCTAATGGCCCTTCATTGCTTCTAGCTGCAGGATTTACGGTATCATTCGCTCCAACAACTAAGGCAACATCACATTCGCCCATTTCCGTATTGATATCATCCATTTCAATTAATTTTTCATATGGTACATTTGCCTCAGCTAATAGTACATTCATGTGACCTGGCATTCTTCCAGCTACTGGATGAATTCCGTATTTGACTTCACACCCATTTGCTTCTAGAATGTCTGCAAATTCACGAACTTGATGTTGACATTGAGATACTGCCATTCCATATCCTGGAACAATTACACATTTTGAAATACCATCACAAATCATGGCTACTTCTTCAGGATCAGATCCTATTTTTGTTCTTGTTACTTGTTCCTTATTAGACCCTCCGAATGACTTGAACAATACATCAATTAGTTGCCGATTCATTGCTTTACACATAATGTTTGTTAAAATTAGACCTGCAGCTCCAACCATTGATCCTGCAATTATCAAAACATTGTTTCCAATGATAAATCCAGTAAACGCAGCTGCAATACCCGATAGAGAATTCAATAAACTAACTACAACCGGCATGTCTGCACCTCCAATTGGAAGCACAAAGAGAATTCCAAGAATACAAGACAGTGCGATAATCCCTATCACGTAATCTTGATTTCCAGGCTCTTCTATACTCATGTAGATTAACCCAACAATTCCAATCAAAAATAATACTTTGACATAGTTCAGCCATTCAGGCCCCCAAGTGGGTGTTCGGTACCACGTTCCAAAGATTTCAACTCCGCCTTTCAGCTTCATCATTGCAAGTAAACTTCCAGTTAGAGTCATCCAACCAACCAATGCTGAAAGACCGATTGCAATCCAAGCAACATATAAATCTAAATTTTCAGGAAGATCATTTTGGTCTATTCTTCTAAAAACTTCAGAGGCGGCAACAAGTGCACTTGCAGCTCCTCCAAATCCATTAAACAGTGCAACCATTTCTGGTATTCCCGTCATTTGAACACGGGCAGCCATAACATAGCCAATTAGCCCACCTATGGCTAGTCCAGCTCCAATCAGTATAAAATTATCAATTAATTTAAATTCCATTTGGGCAATAGTGACGATTATAGCGACTAACATCCCCATTGCACCATATAAATTACCAGTTGGTGCAGTACGAGGATGGCCTAACTTTTTCAATCCTAATATGAATAAGATTGAGGCAATTAAATATCCAATGTCCCAGATTGCTTTATCCATTACTTTCTACCCCTTTTACCAGCAATCATATTCAGCATTCTGTTAGTTACAGCAAAACCACCAACAACATTGATAGTTGCTAAAACTAGTGCGGCAAAAGCCAACCAAGCAGCAAAGCCAGGATTTGCATTATTATATGGTGTATCTTGTAATAAAATCAAAGCCCCCACAACAGTAATTCCAGAAATTGCATTAGCTCCAGACATTAATGGCGTGTGTAGCGTAGATGGCACTTTTGTAATAAGTTCAAATCCTAAAAAAATAGCTAGTACAAATACCGTAATTAATGCAATAAGTATACTACCTCCGGTGATTGGCTCCATTACTTCATTGCCTCCATTAGTTTGGTATGATTTTCATGAATTTCTCCACCTTTAGCAATTAGAATTCCGCCATATCCTGCCGAAATTCCACCTTCATCCCCTGTCAAAACTTGTTCATCTTGGTTTATGGTTAGATTTCCTTCTTCAACTAATACAGTTACAAAGTTAGTAACATTATTTGAGTAGAGCATTGAAGCTGTATTTGGAATCATTCTACAAAGCATAGGTATTCCTATGATTTTAACACCATTTTTTTCCACAATTTCACCCTCTTTACTACCTATAATATTTCCGCCAGTATCGCAGTTCATATCTACAATCACAGATCCTTCTTTCATTTCCTTTGTCATATTTTCATTCATATCTTTACCAAAGAATAATTTAGGAGCATTTGCCCCAAATAATCTTGCAGTTGTTATTACAACATCTGCCTTCCGTACAGCTTCCATTAGTGAATTATCAAATGCTTCTTGAAGATTCTTATCAGTGAATAAAGAAGCGTGACCACTTGAACTTTCAGCGTCTTTCCATCCAGGTACATCAATAAATTTAGCACCTAAACTTTCGGTGTCTTGTTTGGCTGCTAATCTTACATCAATAGCTTGAACTACAGCTCCTAATCTTTTAGCCGTTGCAATAGCCTGTAGTCCTGCGACTGCAGCTCCTTGAATAATAAATCGAGAAGGTTTAACAGTACCTGCAGAGGTCATCATCATAGGAACCATTTTTGAAATATTTTCAGTTCCAATAAGTGCTGCCTTATATCCTGATAAATTATCTTGACTTGAGTTAACATCCATAGACTGTCCTTTAGACAATCGTCTAGGTATAACTTCAAGAGATAGAAGAGTAATTCCGGAATTAATTATTTGTTTTGTTTGTTCTAAATTTCGGAATGGATCAGCTATACAAGTTAGCATTTGTCCTTTTGTCATCATTTTATAATTAGGTACATTAATCGAAGCGATTAATTCAGCAGACATTACTTCGTCTATATTTCCTATTTGAGCACCTTTTTTTTCATACTCAGAATCAGAGTATCCTGACAATTCGCCAGCTCCTTCCTGAATAACAACATCAAATCCTATTTTTTTCAATTTAGGGATAGAAACGGGCACAATAGCTACACGAGTTTCATTTTGAACAGTTTCTTTTGGGATTCCTATACGCATAATTTTCTCCAACAATTTTTATCAAGGCCAAAATGACCTGCAATGTAGTTTACAAAGTGTTTGATAAAAGTTTTCCTACTACTTTCCAATTTCACGAGCTATAACTAATCGTTGTACTTCTTGAGTTCCTTCGTAAATTTGAGTTATTTTAGCATCTCTGAAAAATCGTTCAACCGGGAATTCAGTAGTATAACCATATCCTCCTAAAACTTGAACCGCTTTTTCAGATACCCACATTGCCGTGTCACCAGCATTCAATTTCGCAAATGAGGCTTCTAGTGTGTGTCTTTTAGCGCCATTTTCGTAATGTTGCTGTTTTGCCCATGCTGCTTTGTAAACTTGTAATCGGGCTGCATCTATCTTAAGTGCCATGTCAGCTAGATAGTTACTAATTGTTTGATGGGCTGCGATTGGCTTTCCAAAGGTTTCCCGCTCTTTAGAATACTTGAGGGCAGCCTCATATGCGCCCTGAGCTATCCCTAGGCCTTGAGCTGCAATACCAATTCTTGAATTGTCCAATGCATTCATTGCAATTGCAAATCCTTTTCCAACTTCTCCAAGAACGTTTTCTTTTGGTACTTTACAATTGTCAAGAATTAAGGTGCATGTATCACTAGAACGAATACCTAATTTCTCTTCTTTTTTACCTATTTTGAATCCTTCAAACCCTTTTTCAATAATAAAACAAGTAACACCTCCATGTTTTTTTTCTCCATAATCTGGATGGTCTGTAACTTTAGCAAAAAGAACGAAGAGGTCTGCAGTAGTTCCATTTGTAACCCACATTTTTTCGCCATTAAGGGTGTAACAATCACCATCGTCACTTGCTCTTGCAACCATTGCTGCAGCATCCGTTCCAGAACCAGCTTCACTCAAAGAATAGGCACCTAGGTATTCTCCGGATGCCAATTTTGGCAAATATTTCTGTTTTTGTTCTTCATTTCCATTAAGTGTAATCGTCATTGAACAAAGTCCGACATGGACTGCAACCATTACACCCAATGAAGGATCAACTCTTGATAATTCTTCAATAACAATAGCCTCCGAAATATCATCTAATTTTTGACCACCATACTTTTCAGGAATCGCCATACCAGCTACACCTAATTTCGCAAACTGTTTAAATTCATCAATAGGTGGTATTTGTTCTTTATCTCTTTTATAACATGAAGGTTCAGCTACAGTTTCAGCAAAATTTCGAACCATATCTCTTATCATAATCTGGTCCTCCGTTTCCGAAAAATCCATATTATCCTCCCATTAATTTGATTATAGCTTCAGCAGGTTCTCCATCACATTCTTCTAAAGCTTCTCTTGCTTTATCTGTAGAAACTCCAGCTTGTGATGCCACTAATTCAATATCTTCATTAGGTATACTAGGGGTATTATCATTCCCACTTAATCCTCTTTCTTGTGGTTCACCAACAATCTGGTATGATTGTTGCCCCATCATATTCATAGCACTTACTGACGGATTACTAAAATAAATCTCTTTATCTTTTGTTCTTATGATTACTTCAGTAGCATCGATTTCTTCAGTTGAATTTTGTAATTGCTTTTGCAGTTTTTTCATCATCCGGGGGTTCATACGCCCCATTCCTGGCATCATATCTCTCTTACACCCTCCCCCTCTAAAAGAATTTATGTTAAACGGTATCTAAGAATAACTGCAATATTACCTAATCCGTTTAACATTTCACCACCGTGATGATGTGATGAGATTTCTACTATTTCAGTTCGATTGTCTTCAGCTAGTTTAAGCAATAATCGTCCTTCTTCAGTTTTTGTTTTTTCAGAGAGGATTAACAATTTTTCCGCAGCCCCATTTTCTAATGCATTTTTCACATGAACCTTTCCATATGTAGCTAAATCGTTTGCAATCGCATCTTTTAATAATTCAACAGCATTCATTTCTTCTTGTATTTTAATCTGAGATACTGCCTTTGGTAGCGTGCCTCTGCTTATGGCCTCATTAATTCCAGCCATGCCTCCTTGTCCCGAATTCTCAACAACGCATCCTGAAAAAACATCAGGTGCTTCTTTCTTAGCAACAATTACAAAATCCTCTTTAAGAAATCCCGGACCTACAACAACCATGATAGAATTTTTAATATGGACATCCACAATTTGTTTTACAGTTCTAATGTAAAATTCATTAAGTTCTTCTCCTCCTGTTGCTTTGCCGCTCCCCGCTCTGTTAAGAGTTTTTAATTCCCTGAGTCCATATGTTCTTAATTCAGCGATAACGACACTATCACTTTCTATACAAATAGCTAGAGCAGTAACTACGGGTTGAGCAGCTTCTCTAAGTCTTCTTTTATGATGGTTTAACCACTTATCTTTTCCAACATCAAAATCGTCACCAGGCTCGAGAATCAATGTGTGATGGGACCCCTGATCACGTTCACCTACCGCAATAACTCCATGACATCTTAATCTCTGTCCAAATGATTGGTATTCGACTTTATTAACATTAATAGACAACTTCATTTTTTGTTTTTTTCCACGTTCAGAACGTAATCGATCAGTTTGGCTCGATTCTCTTCTTTCCGTTAAAGCTCTAACCATGTTACCTTTATCTAACAATAAATTTAAATGATAAAGATCATCTTCGTGTTCCAACCTTATGTGATAAATATTATTATCACGTTTTTTTACTTTCAAGAAACCTCACATGTATACTACAATGTCTAGATGTTTAGCCAATTCTTTGTAACGGTTTCGAATTGTTACTTCAGTAACTCCAACGGTGTCAGCAATAGTTTTTTGTGTTTTTCTTTTATTATATACTACAGATGCAATATATATTGCAGCAGCAGCAACACCAGTTGGCCCTCTTCCTGAGGTCAATTCAGCCTCAATAGCCTGATTTAGTATATTTATTGCGGCACTTTCTACGTTTCCAGGTAAATTCAATTCTCTACAAAATCTCACGATATAAACCGATGGAGATGCAGGCTGTAAATTTAATCTTAATTCTCGAGAAATATATCGATATGTTCTTCCAACTTCTTTCTTAGATGCTCTTGAAGCTTCAGTAATTTCACTTAAAGTTCGAGGGACTTCACATCTTCGGCATGCACCATACAATGCAGCTGCAGCCACTCCTTCTACTGAACGTCCTCTTACTAAGTTATCATTAACAGCTCTTCTGTAAAGCATAGCAGCTTCTTCTCTAACTTGACGATGTAATCCTATTTTAGATGCTAATCTATTCAATTCAGTCAATGCTTGAGCTAAGTTTCTGTCTGCAGAATTTGAGGCTCTGGTTCGACTTTGCCATTTTCTCATCCTATAAACTTGAGCTCGATTTCTAGTTGGAACATTATTTCCATACATGTCACGGCCACCCCAACCAATGTCTGTTGAAAGGCCCTTATCATGCATCATAACACTCATCGGAGCGCCACCCCTTGCTCTTCTTTCACTTTGTTCAGAATCAAAGGCTCTCCACTCAGGTCCTTGATCGATGACTTGTCCATCAACAACTAATCCACAATTGCTACAAGTTATTTCTCCACGCTTATAGTCTCTAACAATATGTTCAGACTTACATTCGGTACATTCAGTCAACTCTTCTACTTCTATTTCGTTTGTTTTTCCTGAGTTGTTCATAGGGCTTTAAATCAATACGATTTAGCCATTATAAGCTTTGGGCCACAGTCTTTAAATCAACCAAATAAAGAAGAGGTGGGACACGATTTATTGAGCAAGTTATTTATTATCCCTACACTGGCGGTTTAACAGATGGTTCGGGTAAGAGATCCAATACACGATTACATTGATTTAACCTCCTTAGAAGGTAAATTAGTAGACACTCCAGCCTATCAAAGATTACGTTGGATAAAGCAATTAGGTCCTATCAATTTGGTTTATCCTGGTGCGAATCATACTAGACATGAACATTCTATGGGGACTTGCCATGTTGTTGGAAAAATGGCAGATTCAATAGGTTTGAATTCTTATGATAAACAATTAGTTTCAGTAGCTGGTCTTTTGCATGATTTAGGACATACTGCATTTTCACATTTAGGTGATGAAATAGATGGTGTCGAAGATCATGTAATTAGGACAACGAATATCATTTCGAATACAGAGTTGTCAGATATAATCTCTAACGAAGGATTAAATCCTAATGAAGTTAATCAAATAATAAGGGGAAATCATAAATTAGATTCACTGGTTTCAGGAGATTTAGATGGCGATCGTTTGGATTATTTAGTTAGAGATGCTCATTACACAGGAGTGAGTACTGGTGTGGACATGGGTCGTTTGATAACAACTATGAGTATGCATGATTCTAATTTAGTAATCAAAGAAAAAGGATTGCCTGCCGTTGAGGCTCTTCTCACTGCAAGATCGACAATGTACCAAACAGTATATTTCCATTCATTTGCAAGGGGTGCTCAATTGATGCTGGCTAGGGCTGCAAATTACGCTATATCTTCAGGTAAGTTTTCAATTAATGACTTTGTTACTTTTACAGATCATAAATTTCTTTCAGAATTGAATGAAGCAGGTAGCCTATCTAGTAAACTTTGCAGTAATTTTGAAAATAGAAAAATTGTGAAGAGAGCAGTTAGTATAACCAAAGAACAAATTGAATTTTCGGGTTTGGAAAAATCTAAGAAAAAAGAGTACGAGGCATCTATTGCTTCAAAAGTAGGGATAGATAATTCAGAAATTTATGTAGATATTCCTTCATTTTCCGTAATGCCTGGATTGAAAACTAAAATATTAAAGAATGATGGAATGGTATCTTTTGCACGCGACGAGTCTAAATTGGTATCAAGCCTTTATGAAGCCCAATTTGATCATTGGAGATGCTCAGTTTACGGACCTTCTGAATTGAGAGATGAGATCTCAGCAGTATCGAAAACAGTTCTTGGTGTATAATGTCTAAAACAATAACTAAATTTTTAGAAAGGTTCGGGTGGAATATCGAAAACTATGTATGGGATGGGAGTGCACATTTATTTTATGTTCAAGAACCTGATGATTTAGAAATTAAATTTGAAGAATTAAGGTTAGCTTTTAAGAAAGTGAATAGTTTAGGGGCTGACAGGGCTTTTCCAATGTTACGGAGAGCTGGTGATGAATTAATTCTTGTAGTGATTCCACAACCTTCTTTTGATTATGTTAAAAATAAAATGAATTTATATTTATTGTTGGCTACTATTTTCACAACTACGTGGGCTGGTTCTATGTGGTGGGCTTCCTATTCAGATTCAGAATTATTGGGTATGAGTTGGTTTTGGCTTCGACTTTTGATAACTCCCGATGTATTTTTAATGGGTTTTCTGACTTTTTCATTACCCTTAATGACAATTCTAGGTGCTCATGAAATGGGTCACTATTATTATGCTAAAAAACATAATCTTGAGGCCTCATTGCCATTTTTCCTCCCAATGCCACCTATGATTTTCCCTTTTGGGACAATGGGTGCCTTTATCTCAATTAGAGAACCAATACCAAATCGAAAAGCTTTGTTGGACGTTGGAGCGAGTGGTCCTATCGCAGGTTTATTAGTTGCAATTCCAGTTACAATTCTTGGTTTTTGGTTAACTGAACAAAATGCAGTTTTAGCTCCTGTTGATTCTGGAGACTCACTCTATTTAGGGACTTCAATATTTTTTGATTTCCTGTATTCTTTAACAGGTACATTCTATACGCCTAGTGGAGATTATCTTTCACATCCGGTAGTTTTAGCTGGTTGGACTGGTTTTTTCGTTACAGCTCTTAATTTAATGCCAGCTGGCCAATTAGATGGTGGTCATATTGCAAGAGCCTTGTTAGGTCCTAAAGCTAATGGACTTTCGTTTGGTGTGATAATACTTTTGGTAATTATGGCTTTTTATGATATTCCTGGCTTTGGTCCTCGATATTCAGGTTGGGCAGTCTATGCTGTTTTAATTTATTTTTTAGGCACTTCACATCCACCCCCATCCGAAGAACTTTCAAATCTTGGAAAATCTAGGTGGGGTATTGGAATTTTGACTGCTATAATTTTGGTAGTAACTTTCACACCATCTCCAATTTATACGGTTGAATCTGAATTTGACTTAAGTATTGAGTCAGACATAACTGAATTTAATCCAGTTTTTGGAGAATCCAATATGACTAATTTCACAATAAAGAATATAGGCGAATCAGGAGGTTGGGATAATCTTACTATAAATATTGATCAAATAGTAAATTATACTATTGTTTTTGAAGTAGAATACATATTCATTAGTGATAGTATGTTAAATTCATCTTCTCCTGATTATGATAACTACGTATGGTGGGATTCGACAGGTCAAAATTTAACGGTAAATCTTACATCTAATTCTTATGTGAATTTAACTTTACTAGTAACTCCTCTCGAAGAACCAATTGAAGGTGTATTTAGCTTTGATTTGAGAGCAACAAGTAGAACCGAACATGTTTATACGAGAACCTTTGATTTAGTTGTCGGGGAAAAGGTATAATGGACATTTTTGAAGGTAAAATTTGGATTTCGAATAAAGGTTTGACTGAAACCAGTATTGGTGTTGAAAATGGTAAAATTAAAGCTGTAAAAAACAATCTCACAGGAGATCGTAAAATAAAATTTGAAGGAATTATGTTGCCAAGTGCACTAGATATGCATGTGCATTTCAGAGATCCGGGTTATCCTCATAAAGAAGACTGGAAAAGTGGCTCCGAATCTGCTGCGTGCGGAGGCGTTACAGCTGTTGTAGATATGCCTAATACTAATCCTTTTACTTCAGATGTTTCTACTTTTAATGAAAAAGAAGCCATAGCCTCATCTAAATCAGTCGTTGATTTTGGTCTTGGCGTTAATGTTGAAGAAGGATTGACTAATAAAAAATGGTTTAATACGATACCTTCTGCATTTTGGAAATTATATCCTTATGGTATTACTTCAGAACAGTATTTTTCTAATGCTAGAGAGGTTTTAGAAAAAACTAACAAACCTTTAGTGATACATGGAGAACATCCCGACCATATGCATAATGAGCCGCTTAATGAATTGGCAGATCATACTAAAAATCGTCATGATGCCGAATCTAAATGTCTATCATTAATGCCATCTTCTTCAAATTTACATGTGGCTCATTTGTCTACTACTGATGGATTAAATAATATGCCTAGCTTAGCTACATCTGAAGTTTGTCCACATCATTTACTTTTAAATCTAGATAATTGTCATTCCTTAGATTGCAAAGTTGATCCTCCATTACGAACTCGTAATGACAACCATACTTTGTACAATGCATTTCGTGAAGGTCGCATTCCAATTCTTGCTAGTGATCATGCACCACATACCATTAGTGAAAAAAGGTCAAATAATCCGCCATCCGGCCTTCCTGGTGTGGAGACAATGATACCTTTGATGTTGAATGAAGTTTCGAGAGGTCAACTTGAGATGCACCGTTTAGTTAATGCAATGTCCGAATCTCCAGCTTTACGTCTTGGTTTAGATAGAGGTCGTATTTCTGAAGGTTTAACTGCAGATTTCATGATTGTTGATATGAAAAATAGTAAACCAATAGATTTGGATAAATTACATTCTAAGGCTAATTGGACTCCATTTGAAGACTGGCCTGCAATCTTTCCATCTAAGGTTTATCGAAGAGGAGAACTAATTGCAGATAATGGTGAGATTACTAACACAAGCAATGGTCATAATCTTTTTAGTTAATCCATACATTTTTTAACGGAACTTTAATACCTGTGTAATAAGGTTACATAATAATGCAACGTTTCTGGCAATCTATCACGCTTTGTGCACTTGCTCTTTTGATTATAGCTAGTCCTTCCCAAGCTGAGAGTAATGAATATGCAGACATTGAGCTTTATTTTGATAAAGTTGGTTTTGGAGAAACTTATGAGCTAACTACAGAAGAACCGACATCTGAAAAACCCAAATATTGGAAAGCTTACGATGAACCCGGTCAGGAGAATTCATTTTATCCTTTAGTTTCATGGGAAATGAATCTTGGAGGGCCTATAAATTTAGGTGATTCGTTAAGTTATGTAATATGGGTTGAATCAACAAATGTTCAAGAAATTAGGTTTAAAACTACAATATTCATTTCAACATCAGAGGGTCTGTCAAATATATCCGTTGATGAAGTTACAAAGACATCGGGATTTGGAACATTTTTAAGTAGAAATTACACTTTAGAATTGGAGAGTTCATCAATAGATACTAGTGACTTTCCTGATGGAGTCCCTGCTTATACTACAATTGGTTTTAAGCTTGAAACAAGTGTTACGTGGGCCCCGGACACCGATAACCGTACAGCTTGGATTAAAGCAGCCTCTAGCAGAGGTTGTGGCAATGATTCAGGGACTGTAGCATGCGATTCATCATTTACAATGAATGTTAGACACGTTGAGATTGCGGATGATTATTTAGGTTATTTTAGTAATGACCGTGTAGAAGAAATGGATGCAGATAGCTTATTTATTAAGGTAAATGTTTCAAATGCTTTAGGTGCTGTAAATTTAGATTCAGAGAGTGCTAATATTGAAATTCAAGGTATTTCTAATGGTGGTAAATTCAAAAGTTCAATTATAGTTAAAGATAAGCATACTTATGCTAAATATATTCAAGGAACTTGGTATTATCAAGAAGATCAAAATATAGTAACTGGAACTTATGAAATTGAATTTTCAATTAAAGATACATATGGAAATGTATGGTCTGCAACTTTAGGTTATGAGCTTGTCGTTGATGAATATGGTTTAGAAATTGAGTTTAATGATAATTATAGTCCCTCTGGGCAATTGCCTAAAGGAGGTAAGGTAGATTTTGAATTTTTAGTATACAATAGAGGTAATACACGCGATATTTTCACTATCGAATTAGATGATACTTCATTACCTTCAAATTGGGATGCAACTCTAACTTCAGAGTCAAATCTTGATATTGCTATGGGCTTGTACAATTATGTTCAAGTTAAGATTGAAGCTCCCGTTTCGGCCCCAGGGGGTAGTAAGGAACATGTAAACCTAATTGTAACATCAACAAGTAATTCTGAAGTTTCAGAGAGTATTAAGTTAGAGGCTACGGTTAGAACGTATGGGGTTGTATTTCTTTCACCTCCAGATAAAATAAATATTGATCCGGAGGCTCTGGATATTGATGGGTATTATTATTTTAGTATTAATTTGAGAAATACTGGAAGTGATAAAGATACATATAGATTAGATTCTACAACTGCACGTAGTGATTGGTCTATACGTATAGAGATTGATGGAATTACGATATCTGCAGTAACAATAGATAAATCCCAGACACAAAAAATAGATTTAGTTTTGAGGCCATTAAATTATGAAAATAGTTTGGGCGACCCGATTGGTCTTCTTTTGACAGCAGATTCAATTTCGCCAGGTGATGGTTCAGCAACTTTATCTTCAGATATAATCATAGATATACCTTTAGATCGAATTTCAGACTTAGCAGTTAATATTGAGGATGTTTCAATTAATGGTAAACCTCTGTCTTTACTAACTGAAGAGGATTTAAGTTCAACAGATCCAATACAAATAAGATTAACAGTTTACAATAATGGCGGTAAAAGCACAGTGCCTTTTGGTATTAAGTTATATGCTGGCCAGAAGGTTGTCGATGAGTACATGCTTGAACAAGGTATCGATGGTTTTGGTAATGAACCTGTAATCTTGACTTGGTCAAACCCATCTTCTGGGTTTACACTTTTGAAGATTAAGGTAGATTTTGAGCAGGCAGTTTCAGAATCAATTTATTCATTATCCGATAATTCGCTTGATATTCGCTTGACAGTAAGTGAACAAATTACAAATGATGGAGATAATACAGATTCATCATTATTACCTTCACCAGGCTATCTATCAACAATATTTGTATTGACGATAGTTACTATTTTGAGTCGCCGAAAAAATAATATTTAATCTTCATAGATTTCAAGAAATTCTCCACAGAAAGGGCATGCTTTCCATTCTGGTTTTACAGGTTTATTGCATGATGCACAATATTCTTGATTTTCAGTTGCTGAATTAATATGTTCTTTCATATCTCCGAAATTTTGGTTAGATAGTTGTATTGTTTCTTCTTGTTCTTTAAAAATCAAATCATCTTCTTCATTAAATCCATCTAATTTTTCAGGCTCCTTATTTCCTAATAACACATTCAATATATCGTGTTCATTTTTAATAATTTCACCTTTAAGTTGTCTGTTACTTCCATCGAGATTTTCGGGTTCTTTAACTTCAGTTTCATATTCCTCTTCTAATGGAATTAATTTAGGTAAAATCCTAAATTTTTTTCTTACTTCTCTACCCCTGTGTGTTTTTGTTAGAACAAGATATAGCAATATTACTGCAATTCCGATTATTAAAATAACTTGATTATTCTCTAAATCTTCTATTTGTTTTCTAATTTCTTCGAGTGCGAATCTATTCTCCACTCTAAGTTTATAGTAGTAATATATTTATGACTTACCTCTAACAAGTTTTTATATCAGGCCCATCTAGAGTGGGATACTCCAGAGCCAGATTTGTCCTAGTTTAGCATAGCGGGGTGGGGTAGCTAGGAAATCCCGTCGGGCTCATAACCCGGAGATCGATGGTTCAAATCCATCCCCCGCTACCATTTTTATTAAGAAAGCGTTTTAACCCTACATTGAGAAAAATCTTTGAACACACAGCTGATGCCGGTATTGAGGTAGAAGATAAGAATTTATCTGAGGCTTTTCAAGAGGTTAGCTTGGCATTTACTGAAATAATTACAGGTGGTAATTTACCAACTTCCGAATCTTTCTATGTTATAGATTTAGAGGGTACTGATTTAGATAATTTATTAATTCGTTACGTGTCTTATTTAATTTTTCTTTTTGATACTGAGAATTTTATAGTTGGTTCTACCAATCTGGAGATTACAATTGATAAAAATAATAAATTAAGAGGAAAAATATATGGAGAAATATACAATGAGTCAAAACACGGCTATGGTGTTGAAATCAAGGCTATTTCTTATCATATGTTACATGTTTCAGAGGGGCCTCCTTCTAAAATTAAATTGATATTAGATCTTTAGAAAGATGTAAATCGATACATGCTCCTGCCTAAAAATGGTTTGGACTGCAATGGCTTTTAATCAAGGTAAAAGAGTAAAGCCAATTTGGGACTCAGGTACTATTAATTTCATGTCATCTAGTATTGACATGCTCGTTCCGGAGGCAACAGAACCCATACTAATTTGGGATATGGGGGGAATACTTCGAAATCGCCCTGAACCATATTCTTTAAAATTAAATCCAGAGAATGAGATATATGTGGATTTTGGATTAACATGGGGTGAAGATATTATTGATTTATTGATGCTAGATAGAGGGCAGCTAATTCTTCCTTTAAGAAATCTTCAAGGATTTAATGAATTAGATGCAGCTTTAGCTTATGCCGAAAATATAACTATAGGAATTGATTGGTCTACATCAGTTAAATCATCAAGTTCCGATTTTTCGATAGACATAGTAAAATTACTTCATTTACTTCATCAGCGAGGTCAAACAAATATTTTGATTTATAGTTTAATTGGTGAATTGCCATATATTCCAGCAGGGACTGCAGCTAATTTGAATATTAATGTAGCATATTTAAAAGAGTCTCGAACTCAACCACGATGGACTAAGGGAGTATTCATTTTCGAATAATTTAAATGTTACACATAGGCCTTGATGATACCGATTCTGTGAAGGGAGGTTGTACAACCTGGTTAGCTACTGAAGTAATTCAAGAATTATCAGAATTTGATTTAGTAGGCTACCCACGTTTAGTTCGCTTAAACCCAAATGTACCATGGAAGACAAGGGGAAATGGTGCAGTTGCTTTGATATTAGGTAAAGGCATAGGTTCGAAGAAGTTAATTGGTGAATTTGATGGAAAGAAGTTTTTTATCTTTGAAAAAGGAACTGAAAAAAAATATGATAAAGGGCAAATACTCGAAAGAATTTTGAGTATAATTCATAAGTATTCTATGCCCGATTCTGAACCTGGTGTTGTAATTTCAGATTCTTTTCTTCCTGAAGGGTTGTATTGGCAAGGGGTAAGTAGTATAGTTACCAAGGAGATGCTTTTAGACTCAACTGAAGGGACTTTATCCTCTGGATTAAGGGGGTCCCGAGGTGTTTTTGGGGCTGCCTGTTCATTGGCTTGGTCTGGTAGTTCGGTTAAGGCTAATGGTATTTCACATACTTGGGAGTTGATAGGATATAGGAATCAAGGTAACTGGGGAACGAAAAGAAATATTGATGTCTCTGCAGTTCAAAAAGTATCTAATATTAAAACGGTATTTTCATGTACTGATTTAGATGGTAAAGTTGCCATGGTTCCAAATTCACCATGCCCTGTTTTATGGGGATTTAGAGGTACCAATGAGGATATATTAATTCAAAATTTTGAGAAATTGGGCCCTGAAATTCCATCTAGATGGTTACTATACAAAACGAACCAAGCTACTGATGATCATCTTCGGTATAAAGAAATTTCAGAAATTGAAGATGGCGATAGTGTTAGTATCGATGTCTCAGTTAATTCGAAGTCTAGCATAATAAAAGGGGGGCATCGTTTTTTTGAAGTAAAGGATAAATTTAACCAAATTGCCAATTGTGCGGCCTTTGAACCAACTAAAAATTTCAGACATATTGTGGATAAACTAGAGATTGGAGATTCATTAATAATATGTGGAAGTGTAAATAATGGCACTATAAATTTAGAGAAATTGAGTATTTTGGAGTTGGTTCCTAGATTTTTAAAACCAGCCAATCCTCTTTGCGAGTGCGGTCAAAGAACACATTCTTCAGGTAAAGATTCATATTATCGTTGTAAATCGTGCAGCAAAAAATATGATAGGCCTGAAAAAATTGAGGTAAGTTCTGATTTAGAATTAAAATGGTATGAACCTCCTACTTCGTCTCGTAGACATTTATCTACTCCTATATCTTTGATGTATTACTAAATTATGAATATTGAAGATAATGATAAGAAAAGGGCATATTTAGCTTTAATAATAGGTATATTTGCTATTTCGACATCTGCAATTCTTATAAGATGGAGTAACAGTGAGCCGTTAGTTATTGGTTCCTATAGACAAACATTTGCAACTTTTTTATTCTTACCATTTTTGATTAAAGATAGATTTAAAGAAATAATTTCATTAAGATTCAAAGAAATTGTAGAATTAGTAGTCATTGGCCTTCTTTTAGGTGCTCATTTTGGATTTTGGATTTCTTCTGTTAAAGCAACATCAGTTGCAGCTTCCGTTCTTTTGGGTACTTGTCATATTGTTTACGTTTCTATCATTGGATGGTTAGTCTTTGGAGAAAGTCTTAATCGAAAAGGAATTATTGGTACATTGCTTGCTTTATCTGGTATAATTGTTCTTTTTTGGGGCGACTTAGTAGAGGATCCTGGTAATTTTCAAGGAAATATTTTAGCTTTTATATCTGGTATACTTGCAGGCTTGTATTATCTCGGTGGACGTCGACATCGTAAGAATATTAGTCTACCAACTTATGCTTTTATTGTTTATCTTTCAAGTGCTGTAGCTATGTGGATTGTTGTATTTGTCCAAGGTTTAGAATATCAAAAAATCCCTAATTCTGAATTTCAATTATTTTTCTTAATGGCATTAATACCAACTTTATTGGGACATACTATGCAAAATTGGGCACTTGCATTCTTACCAGCTTATGTAATTTCTATAACTTTACTTGTTGAACCTATTGGGTCTGGTCTTTTAGCATGGTTAATATTTGATGAGATACCAAGTTTAGGCGTTTTGTTTGGAGGTCTTATAGTTCTTTACGGCGTATATATTGTGGCGTCATCTGAAAAGAATTCTAACTCATAAGGTCTTTTTTTAATTTTTCAAATTCACCGACTTTAATAATTCCCATTTTTTTTAGATTTTCAAGTTCCTTTATTCTCTTATTTTTTTCATCTTGCTCTTTATTTAATGGTATTTTTATTTTCATTTCTTTCTTTTTAATATCGTTCAAATTATTAGTTTTATTCTTAATATCATTGTTTCTTTTTTTTCTCTGGGCTAACTCTTTAAGAATAACGGCAGCGATTTCAAGTTCCTTTCCACCTTTAATTTTTGACAGTGCTTCACCGGCTTTATTTCCCATTTTTTTCCGTATAATTTTTCTTCGCATATGTATTAACTTAATTTCTTTATATAAGAAGCGATAAATAAATGTTAGAGTAATATGAAAATGTTTTAACCACCCCACGCTCTGTAAGTATATGTCTGAATTAGTATTGTTAAGTGATGAAGAATTGAAGATGCAATTACGTCCGCACGTTTTTTCATTTTTTTATTTATATGTTATTTTCTTTTTATTATTAGTATGGGCTTACATAATTTACGATTTTTTTGTACAGGATAAATTTACTGTTTTTCCTCTTTATGAATATATAATTAAAATTCCATTTGCTAATGAAGTTTTAGCTGGAGCCATGATTTGGTCTTTAGGTTTGTTTATTGTTGGGTTTTTAGCACGCTATTTTTTCTTAGATTCTGGTGGTCAGAGTATTTTCAGACTTTATACTGGCGTTGCACTTTTTGGAATATTAGTAATGTCTTATCATGCTTGGAAGATGGAAAATACCATGGATTTTGGTCTTTTATTTATCCCTAGTTTGACTGCAGTAGTTGGCTTTTTAGGGATGTTTTCAGTTAATGCTTATCGTTGTTCCTTTACTTATTATCTTACTAACAATAGAATAGTTCTTAAGAGCAATTTTCTAATGAATCGTAGTGAGCGTCAAGTACGTTACAATCATATTGAAGATATAAAAATGGAACAAGGTGTAGTTGGAACTATATTTGGTTATGGTACTGTATTGCCACTTACAGGATCCGGCCTTGGGACTGGCAGTGATGAGTCAATGATGATTGTAGGTTCTGGAACTGAAGTAAAGGGGTTAGGAAGCATTGGTTTCGCTGGAGGCTCTCGTAGTTCATCTAAGAGAATAAGACATAATCCACATGATTGCCTTTTTGGTGTGCCTTCGCCTAGTAAAGTTAGAGATTTGATAACTGAAAATATCCAATCAGATACTGGCGTTGAACATCTCAAGAATATTAAAGAATTATTAAGTAAACAAGAAGAATCCGTTGAAGATTAACTTAAGCTGTTTTTAATTCAATACCAGCTTCTTTAAACATATCCATTGACAGTTTAAAATCTGAAGCCCATCTATCTGGTATTTCAGTATTTTCAGGATAGATAACTGTTAAAATTCCGGCCTGAATCAATGATCTTGCACACCGGGTACATGGGGGCCAGGTCACATATGCCTTACATCCCTTCAAAGATATTCCAATTCGAGCAGCATGCATAATTGCGTTTTCTTCCGCATGACAAATCATTGGATATTTAATTTCACGATTATTCAATCTCTCTTCATTGTCTTCAATTCCTCTTGGTAATCCATTAAATCCAGTACTTCTAATTTCATGATCCGGTCCAACAACAACACATCCTACTTTTGTGGATGGGTCTTTACTCCATTTTGAGATGTGAATTGCAAGATTTAAGAAACGTTCATTCCAATTAGCCATTATTGTTTATTCAATAAAGGCCCCGTTATAGTATCTATGATGTTCTAATTTTATAACATATTTGACAGTCGCATTCTTTTTTTCGAGCCTGACACCATTCTCTTCCATAAAAAATCATCTGTAAATGAAGTTTATTCCATAAACTCTTATCAAATTTATATTTTAAGTCCTTTTCAGTCTTTATTACATTTTTCCCGTTTGATAGCTTCCAACGGAAGGCTAATCTGTGAATATGCGTGTCTACTGGAAATGCGGGTTGTTTGAAAGCTTGAGATATTATCACAGATGCCGTTTTATGACCAACGCCAGCTAAATTTTCTAGCTTTTCAAAAGTATCGGGGACTTTACCTTTATGTAATGATAATAACTGCTGAGACATTTTCTTTATATTTTTAGATTTGGTTGGAGCTAGTCCAATTTTGTTAATATAATTTTCAATTTCTACCGCACTCAAAAGATTCATTTTTTCGGCAGTATTTGCAATTTTAAATAATTTGGGAGTTATTTCATTTACCTTTTTGTCAGTACTTTGGGCACTAAGCATGACTGCTACGAGAAAAGTAAAATTATTGTCGTGGTTTAAAGGAATATCTGGTTCTGGATATAATTTTTCTAATGTTGAAGTCACAAACTCAACTTTATCGACTAACTTCAATATTTCTCCTATTATTTCCCTTTGAAATTCGCCTTTCTTTTTTCTATAAATGCAGTAATTCCTTCTTTTCCATCATCAGAATTAAAGCATTCGAGAAACATTTCACGTTCAAACTTCAAGCCTTTATCGAGGTTCATATTCGAGACTGATTTCACACTCCGTTTTGCCCTTTCAATCGCATAAGGTGATTTTTCAGTAATCGTTTTTGCAATTTCCATAGTTTTATCTTCTAATTCATCAGGATTAAAAATAAAATTTAGAATTCCATATTGTAACGCTTCTTCAGCTTTTATCATTCTACCTGTAATAATCATCTCCATCGCACGTCCCTCACCCACTAATCTGGTCAGTCTCTGAGTTCCACCGGCACCAGGTATGATTCCAATATTTATTTCGGGTTGCCCTAATTTGGTTCGATCACTTGCTATCCTTAAATCACAAGACATTGCGATTTCTAATCCACCGCCCAAACAAAATCCGTCTATCATTGCAATTACTGGTTTGGATAGATTTTCAATTATTTCAGTTACTATCCAATCTTCTTTTAAATCATTTTCAGTTTTTAAATTAAGTTTTAAGAATTCTTTAATATCTGCACCTGCGATAAATGCTTTTCCAGAAGCTCCTGCCAAGATGATAACCGAAATGGCAGAATCTTTTCCTAGTTTATTGAAAGCTTCAGCCATTTCCTTTCTTGTTTTTGAATTTAAGCTATTCATCAGTTCAGGACGATTAACAGTAACAATCCCAATTTTGTCTCTTTTCTCTATCAAGACATTAGTCATATTATTCTATCAGGCATCTTTTATTGAAGTTTTGTTCTATTCATCAAATACGCCACAAGAGGGGCAAATCTTCTCTCCTGATATTTCAAACATGGATCCGCAGGCGCTACACAATAATTCACCCTCTACTTCGGTAAAATTAGAATTACTTGTATCTTCTTCAACAATTACTTCAGCAACTGAAGATAATGTTTCTCCTTTTAATCCTTTATTATTGAATAAATAATATCCCGCACCTAATGCGGCTAACCCCAAAATTCCACCTCCGATGTAAATGGAGTTATTGTCTTCCTTATTATTTTTAATAATAGTGTTAACACTTTCAGTTTCGAGAGATATGGATTCAGTTTCAGGTTCAGATTCAAATTCCATTCTATCTAAGGCTACTACTGAATAGTAATATTTGTGTCCAACTTCTACTCCTAAATCTCTGTAAGAAATATAAATTTCTTCAGATTCTAAGTATCCCACTATTTCTCCAGTTTCATTTTGGTCCATTGAACGATAAATTCGATATCCAGTTACATCTTGTGATTGAGATGATTTGAATGTAATTGCAATAATAGTAGTACCGTTGTCGTTTTCTTTAGTGTCCTTCAGCTCTAAGTTTCTAATATTATTAGGTATATCTTGATCTACTATAAATTCTTCATAACTTTCATTAAGGATATAATTTCCAACTAAGTCATAAGCTGTAATTTTCAAATAGTAATGGTTTTTATTAACAGTACTAATGGAAATAGGAAAATCATTAGTCATGTATTCACCATATAGTATCCATTCTAATGGAAATGCTTCTTCTCCTTCTTTAGATAATGAATAATATAAACTTAAATTTTTAGTATCTTCTAAGTTTTCAATATCTATGATAATTGAATCTGAGCTAATTAATTCGGGAATATTTACAAGATTAGTATTTGGAGCTATAGTATCAACCGTTAATTTCTCAGTTATATCTGAAATACCTTCATTACCAGCTTCATCATAAGTAACTACTCTAAATTCATATATTCCATCTGCAGGTATATTGAACCCTACCCATTTTGCGAGTGTATTTTCTTCTATAATAATCCATGTTTGATTATCATCAAAGCGATATTCTGCGCTGTAACCAGTAATATTTGGATGATTTATATTCCATTCAATTTCAATATAATCTAAATTAGTAATATTATTTGATACTCTTAGATTTACATTGGCGTATGGTGCTGAAAGGTCTACTAATGTTTGGCTATCATATTTATTTTCTTTATTTTCTACAAGGTTTTCATCATCTCCCCCCATTGATCTAAAACGATATTTGTATCCGTCAATTCCATAAGGAAATATTGCAGATTCAGTTTCACTAGAAAAGTTGTTCCAAAATATCCAATCCCCCCAACTTTCGCCATTCGTTCCATTATCGGTCATATATTCTATAATGAAATATTTTGTGTCATTTCCCATAATTTCATTAGTTTTATACCACTCATAAACATACCAATTAACTTCGAAAGAAGAATTATTAATTAATTCGGGAGATTGGGTATAAGTTCCTGGAGATAAAGTATCAGGAATAACATACATTCTAGCAGTAATTATTGCATTATCAGAAAGTTCATCGGTTGAATTTCTAGATACTATATTTATGCTGAAAGCTCCGAGTGAGAATTCATTTATGCTATCACTTAATAAAATTTTCAGTTCAATGTCTCTGTCTTGACCATAAGGAATATCTAATACTGAATTATAGCTTATTATTGTAAAATTATCGGTATCATTTAAAGAAATAGTAACATCATATGTATCTTTAACATTTCCGGTATTAATTGCCCAAATTGTGAAAGTGTATTCTTCTTCAGAAACATCTTTATTTGAGATTGGAATTAATAGCTCCAATTCGTAGGTTTCATTTACAGATATAGTCAATTCTTTGTATATCTCTTGAAAATCCCATAATTTGGATCTTAAATTCGCAGTTTCAAGTTCCATGTCCAACCATTGTCGTCCATCTCCTCCTCCGCTTCCACCCCAACCTTGAGTTGAGTCTCTTGCAGCTATTGCAATTAAATTATTTCCATTATTTAACCAAGAACTATTGATAGTAAGTATATCTTCCCAATATCGTCCATCTCCTCCACATCCCCACCCATTAAAACAATCTCGTATTAATTTTTCATTAAGATAAACTCTATAGTAATCGTCATGGGCAATACTTATTTTTAATTCACTAAAGTTTAAACTTTCAGTATAATTTAGCCAATGTCTAGCAGTAATATAGGTATAATTTGTATCATCGGTTTGCCATAATGTATTGGGCTCTACACCTCTCAGTTCATCATTTCCAAATGGGGCTGCTCCAACTTCCCATGTTGAATCATTATAGTCCATTTCATAAAAATCCTCTGGAAAATCACTGCCATTCCATATTGCATATTGATACTCAGTTGAACTGCTGGCACCTGAATGGATTATTGTGTTAATAGTTTGAGAGTAATATTGAGATCTTATTATTGGAAATACTGTGTAATTTCCAGCTTGAGCAGTATCACTGGTAGTTATGTTAAGCTTTACAGTCATAGATTCATTTGGTGTTAAAGAAGCGATATTTGGTAAAAATAAGTAATTCCAATCATTCGGAATATCATACAAGTAAAATGTAAAATTATCATTTACATCACCACTGTTTGTTATGGTAAATTCGTATTCGATAGTTTCATCAACATTGGATGTTCGATGTTCGTTTGAAAAGTTTAAACTATATGCATAATATCCAATATGGATTGATCTTGTGAATGTTGCGTTAAGAACTTTAGCCGTTACATTAATGTCTCCTAATCTTTCAGGAGTCCAATCAATCAACCATTCATAGGTCTGGTTATTCTGTATGTCTATTGTCTTATTAGAAAAAAATACTTCATCAATATCTAAACTAATACTTATATTGGTTTCATTATTTTCACCGTAGTTAAAATAATCAATACGTAAAACCAATTCGTCACCAAGAACAATTGGCGTGTCCTTCCAAGAAGGTACATTAATTGCAAGTTCAACATCTAACCACTGTTCAGTGTCTCCTCCCCAGGTTATGTCAAGTCCTAGTATAACAAGAACATTTTCGCCTTCTATTAGCCAATCAGGATTAGGTCCTGAGTATTGGCCCCCATCATATGTCAGTACATTATTCCAGTATTCAGCATCGCCTTCATAGCATCCATCATGGTTTTGATAGGAAGAACAATCACGAATTAAATTACCATTAAGATAGGCCATGTAATAATTATTATGAGCGATATTTAGTGTTGCACTTAGAACCTCTTCAGGTTCTTCATATGTAAAATAATGGCGAATTACTAGATAGTCTCCTAGTCCATCTTCAGTTTGCCATATGGTATTAGGTTCTAAACCATCGAGTTCTTCATTTCCAAACGGAGTGGCGTTAAGATTCCAGTCCGAATCATCATAATCCGAAGCATACCAATTTACTGGGAGACATGATTGAGTATCGCAATCATCATCGTCATCATCATAAAATTTGTATTTGTAGTTTGTAGCATTATCTTTTCCACTAGATACGAGAGTCACCAGTTCTCCATTTTCTAGGTCATTAGTATATTTTATAGTGGAAATACTGATTTCAGCATCGTCAGCCTTGACTTGACCAACAAGTATAAAAGTTACAAAAACAATAAGCAGAAATGCGGCATTATTTCGAAAAACCATAGGTATTATACAAACAGCACATAATTATAACTTTTTACCAATTTATAATTAAATTTTGAAGTTCTCTTAGATCACCTTTTAAATGATAATCTGCTTTTTCAATCACTCTTTTATCATCAGTATTTACAGCAACTGCTAATCCTGCTCTTTCAAACATAGGTAAATCCACTATAGTGTCTCCTATAGCTGCTACTTGTTTCTTTTCCAAGTTTAATCTATTTAGCAATTTATCCATCACTGCTCCTTTTGCATGCCCACTCGCGTTTACTTCTACCATTAAATGACCATTATTGCCATCAATAAGATTATTAGCTAAAGGTTTTTTCATATTCCATTTTCTAGCCCATTTTTCCGCAAGAAAAGTTATCCCACCAGTTAAAAAAATGGTTTTTATATCATTCTTATGTAATTCTGAAACTAATTTTGCAGCGCCTTCCATTGGCTTGATTTCATCAAGTATTGTATTTATGTATTCTTCATTCACTATTTTGTCACTACTATTTTCCCATTGTTTTACATCTGCTTTTACAAATTCCTGATCCGTTATTTTTTTTTGGATATATAGATTAAGCATTTCAGTATTATCGGTACCAAAATGTTCATGTATGTAAGCCCAACAGGAACGTGGCTGTAGTAATGTTCCATCCATATCAAAAACTACTAGTTTAATGTTTGTCATTTATCCGAATGAAGAACTAAATCGATCGCTAGGTCCATTTTCTCTTTCCAACATCATCTTCATTTGTTCTTTTGACATTGAGTGAGCTTTTTGTGCTATACCATATGATTCTTTGGCATCCTTTTCTTCCATTTCAACTTTAAAACTTAAACCTGAAAACATTATGGATTCTTTACCTTTATTGATAAAAATTGCAAGAATATTAACTTCAGGATTAGACTGAAATTCAACATTATCAAATACTTCAGTTTCCCCTTCTGTAGGCATAAAAATGGTTATTTTTTTTGCTTTAAGCATAAGTTCATATTCCGCCCCACTTGAAAAGGCTTTATTGAGTGATAATATCTAGTTCTCTTTCCATCATTCTTCTACATTCGTATTGTTCATCAAGATGGTGCCAATGATTTACATGGCTTTCACCTAATTTGTATGAAAGAAAGACAGTTTCAACACCTCTTAGTGAATTAAAATTAACAATACCTAGTGTTGGTTCATCGACTTCAATTCCTAATTTTCCTAACTCCATAGTTAAGTTATTTACGCAATTCGTATTATTTTCAAGTTCATTTTGCAGCTCTTCCCAGCCCGGTTTTAATGCGGTTCTATAATCATTACGAACTTCTTCCATAATTTCTTCGAGTTGTTCTTCTAACATCTCTTGACGTACAGAATACTCACAAAGTTCATTGAGCAGGGGGGCAATCAAACCTAACAAATTGTTAGCTTCCGCCACGGTGAAAAGCCTAATGGCATTCATTACCATGGAGATAACTACTTAGGAAAGG
>Ga0209091_10000786_pt1 | contig 29661 bp, 15 predicted proteins | sample ArcticOcean_MG_C_6_FD_187438 | JGI IMG/M metagenome (GOLD analysis project Ga0209091, IMG submission 187438) | Marine microbial communities from western Arctic Ocean - ArcticOcean_MG_CB8_128 (SPAdes) (version 2) | ecosystem: Environmental > Aquatic > Marine > Oceanic | place: Arctic Ocean...
CTGTTGCTGTTACTGTCACCGCGGCTATCAAACTTGGTTTACTACTCGTCTTTTCCTTCTCCGTCCGGTATCAAGAGGAACTTCTCAAACGCCTCGCGAAACTCTCTCGAGGTTGGCACGCCGTGTCCGCCCTCGTGTTCGAACACGACTGATTTCTCCGGGTTATAAAATTTATCTCTTAAGCGATCAAGTCGATCTCGAGTGACCAGAGCGTCGTTCTTCCCGTGCACGTGCATCGACGGGACGTCGATGACGCTTTTCTCGTCGCCGTCGTTCTCGTAAAACCGCGCGTCTAAAGGATCAAACCCGGCGACGCTGACCACTCTTCTCACGGTCTCAAACATTTCCGGTTTCACTCGCTTCAATATTCCAATCAACGTCGCGCCTTGCGAAAATCCAACCAGAGCGCGCACGCGTCCTTCGTGCTCTTTAAGCGCGTTTTCAATCGCTCGAACGCTTTCCTCCAAGCGAACGATTTTTGTGCTTTTTGCCGGACGTATCCAGCTCCCATCTTTCGCTTTCGTCGCTCCGGAGGACACGTTTTCCCCGGCTAACCACCACGATCGCATCGTCCCCATCGTCGTTTCTTCGTTCTCTCTTTTCTCGATATTCTTTTCGTCGTCGTCGTCCATATCGAAAACGCCATCCACGGAGTGCGGAGCGTCGAGAAAGACGAACTCGTACTCGCGTTTCAATTTCTTCGTCCGAATGGATCCGGTTCTTTGGCGGAAAACGAGGCCGTTTTGCGAGAAGCCGTGGAAGCACAAACACACGTGCGAGGATTTGGAGGAGGAGCTTTGTTTCTTCATCCTCTCCTCCTCGTTTGGTTCCTCTTTCTTCGTCATTCTCGTGTGTTTATGCAAAAGCGTTTTGTGTGTTTCTGTTACGTGTTGTGTGGAAAAGAAATGAAGAATCTCCATAACGTTGTGCGCACTTTTATTCTATGCTTTAGTTTTAAGAACAACACGAAACGCACGTGAGAGAGAGAGAGAGAGAAAGAGACGTCTTCAGAGACCACACTCGAAACGAGAGCATCACTCATGCCTTCGAATTCTCCTCTAGATGGGGAGGAGGAGGAAGAAGAAGAATTTCGGGAAATCTCGTTCGGGTATACCGGAGGGGTGTTCTACCCGTTCGAGAGAGCACCTTTTCGAGAGGAGGAAGAATCGATTTTCCCGAGACCAAAGCGAGAGCTTTTATCGTCGTCGTCTCGTGAGGGTGGTTTTAAGCATATCGAAACAGACGGTCGACCGATTGTTGCGTCGGTTGCGCGATGCCCGGAGAGTGAATTGGTGGACATCGAGCGAGCGAGAGCGAAAAGGATGATTCGAACGCAAAACGTAAGCGTCGTGAAAGAGACGACGAACAGAGTTTCTAAAGTGGCGGACCAGAGGGATCGAGAGGTGAATTTGTATCGGCACGCGATCGCCGGAGTTCCGTTTCGGTGTTTGAATGCGATCGCATTGGTGGAAAAAGAGGAAGAGCAGCGACGAGCGCGAACGAGGAGAGACGAAGCGGTGAACTGTTTGAAGATTTTTAGAGACGGGACGGTGATCACGCGGGACGCGAAAGGAAGGGCGGTGAGGTGTTACGAAGGGATCAGAGAGGTGTTGGAGAGGAGGAACGAGTATCAGAGAACGTTCGATGTGCAAGGCATCGAAGAGGAGGAAGGGAGAGGGGAGAAGAAAATGGTCGCGTCGAGAGACTTTTGCGGCGTGTCCGTGTCGAAAACAAATAAGAGCGGGACGTTTCGGTGCGAATTTTCTACACCGGTAATGAATAATAACGACACGTCGCTGACGGACATGAGATTTACGAATCATAGCGCGTGTGGGGAGTTTTCGGATTGTTGTTTGAGAGTCGCGACGGAAGTTGGGACGGTGCAAACGTACAGGCCTGGAGAGAGCGGATGGGTGAAATGGGATACGGTTTCGATGGGGGTCGAGAATGCCTCCAGCGGCGGTAGCGCGGTTGTGAGGCAATGGTACGGATGTTACGAAGCCCAACACCCGCGGACGATGCTGCATTGCAACCCGAATCGCATTCAAATCATCGATGAACGACGACCGGAAGTTGTGAACACCCGCGCTATTGGAGAAACATCTATTACAAAAAGAAGTACGACTTCCTGGAGTCGGGACGAACGCATCCAATGCGCTTCAAACGTGCTCACAGGCACGTTTCTTTTCGCCATCGGAACTCGTAATTCGGTCAAGTTGTACGATATTCGAAAATATTCTCCCGTGGACCCGGTGTTCTCCTGGAAACACGGCATGTCTTCTTCGCCTTCTTCGGTTGAAGTCCGAAACGACTTCCGAAGGGCGTTTGATACGAATATCAACGTTGACGATTCTTATGTGACGATTCTCGCGGTGGCTAATGCAACAGGAGACGCGATGGCGTTTGAGACGAAAGGTGTGAATAACACTCAATCAAAATCGTTTACGATGTCTGCGTTGTCCGCTGGCGTTCGACTCGTCCCGCGACCCGCGGATGCTCCGTGGGGGGGATTTCAATTTTACCCAGGCGAGGCGCGAGAGAAAGAAGTCTTGCCGTTTTTTGCGTGGTCGGAAGAAGCGACTGGCACCGTGTACGTGCAAAACTTCGAAGACCAGGAAACCATCGTGAAAGATGCGCCATTCGTCACTCGCGACGCAAGCTCGACTTTACCACTATCGCTCGGCCATATGCGGAGGAAAATGCACGAAAGTTTTGATGCGCACTCCTACGGGAAATTTAGGCGACGGGAGCCTTTTGATATTTCGAGACAACTGGACGACGACGTAGAATTGCTTCCGCATATCTACAACGGATCGTCAAAGTACGTCGCCGTTGACTTGGCATGGAAGCAAGAGGAAGAGAATAACGCGGAAAACGAAGACGAAGATGCGTTTGACGCGCGGGGTGCTCAAATGATTCGCAAAGCCGCCGAAGCGTTCAATTTGGCAAAAAAAATCAAAGTTGACGAAGACTTGAGGGAAGTACGAAAGCACGGTAGGATGCAAATGTTCGAGGACGACGGTTGGAACGAGGTGAGACGCGGAAAGGGGCGAGGTCACATGTTTCGACTCAACCCGGCAACTGGTGAAAACGAGATGATTTTTGGTGGAAACATGTACGTTTGTCCTGTTTTGTGCGCCGACGGTAAACAGTGCAAGTTTTCGTGCGCTGCTATGAATCGAACCGAAACGATGAAAACACATTTATGGGAGAAGCATAAAATAGAATCGAGACCGTTTACTGAACTCATCAGAGCAGGTGAAGCGAAAAGTCATACGAAATACATGGTCACAGATTCGAAGCAAAAAACGATTACTGCGCCAATGTCCTATAATTTCATCTCCCACGTTGGCGAGGAAGGCGATTCTGCGGACTATCCGAAACACATCCAATCGAAGAAAGACGAACGAGATGAGTACTGGGAAGCGCTCGATCGACGCTCGAAGGAAATTGCAGAAGATGAGAGCTTTTTACGACAAGGTGTGCACGAAATCAAGTCCATTGAGATGGAACGATACCAGTCTATCGATTCCGCCGACGTCCTGAAACGCTTGCGAAATTTGCGCGAAAACGGTTGGGGAACGACTTTAGTCATCGACGACGAAGATGGAGACGAGGACGACGAGGAGGGGAAGCGACTTGAGTTATTGATTGATGATTTAGAAATTCGTCGTCCGCGCGATGGTGCATCGCAGAAGACGAAGAAGCCGACTCTTCGCATGCCTCCTCTGTCTCCGGGAGAGGAGGATATCCCTCCGTCGACGAAGACGAACAAGAAGATGAAGAGGACGATGGAAAAAGCGAAACCGCCACCACTTTCGGTCATTGCGACGGCGAAGAAGAAGAAAAGTCATCCTACTCGTGCGCTACCAGTGATATCTCAACCACCCCTTCCAGTTACAGCGGCACCACCGCCAAAGAATGCGTTCGTGGAGGAGAAGAAAAAAGAGAAGAAACGCGACAAGAGTGCGAAGGAGGAGAAGAAGAAAAAGAAGAAGAAAGTCGCAGGCTTCTTGTAGAACTTTAACAAATGTAACAACATCGCGATTGAATAGATAGATAGATAGATAGATAGCATTACTTTCAAAGGTAAGTGATGACTGCTAGTGTAGTTGATAGTTTTGATTAAATTCAGTTGTCTAAACAAATGTCTAAAAACGTGTTAAAAGAGCTCTTTTAACATCTCATGACGGCGTTACTTGCGTTTTTTATCTGCGAGATGCCATTTCGTAACTCTTCCCCTTTTGCCAACGTCGAACCGAGTCTCCCTTCGCCCCAGCCGTTGTTCCTGGCCTGCTCCAACGATTTTCTCACCGTTTTCTTTTTCCTCGGTCTCAACCTCGCGTCTTCTCTCAACCAAATCTCCACCTCCTTCAATAACGCGCCCGGTTTCCTCGATTTCAACGACGGAATCGATTCCATCTCTTTACAGAACTGTAACTTCCCGCCCGCGACGAACGCAACGTGACTGGCAAATTTTTCCAACCCGTCGAAGATGTGCGTGGCGTATAAAATCGTACACTGTCTCTCCTCGCACTCTTGCCTCAAAAACTTCATCAACTCGGCTCTCCCAAGAACATCTAAATCCACCGTAATCTCATCCAATAACAAAACTTTGAACTCGTGCATCAAACCCCACGCCAACTGCACGCGTCTCCGTTGCCCGTCGCTCACCTGGTGCATTCTCCACTCCACGTCCACATCCAACGCGTCGATTATTCGTTTCTTTCTCGCCGGGTCCACGCCTTTGATCCCATCTAACATCTTACTCGCCGGGAAATCTCCCGCCAACGGAATGTTATACCCGGCGAACGCGACGTCTCTCTGCCAGTTCCCGCCGATGTAACTCAAATCTCCCGAAGACGTTAAACCCGTATCATAAAATGCCTCTCGTCCTAGTATCAATACTTTTTCTCTCGGTACCATGTGTTTCCCGCCCATAATTTTCAACAGCGTCGTCTTCCCCGCGCCGTTCGCGCCGAGGAGTAAACAACACGACCCAGGTTTCAGGTGCAAATTCATCCCTTTGATGAGAGGTTCGGAGCCGGGAATCGGCGCGCCATCGATGCCTGGGTAGGAAAAGTCTAAATCGTTCACGGCGATGCCCCAGAGTTGGCCGTTCTCGTCGTGCGTTGCTGTCGTCGCCTCGTCGTCATCGACATCCATATTCGTCGTCGTCGTCGTCGACGTCTTTTCCACGTCACCTCCGCCTCGCATTTTGGAAAACCAATCGCCCGCCGACGCGGTCTCCGCGATTTCCGCTTGGACGTTTTGGTCCCCCGCGAGGTTCTTAAATCCAGTCACGGATATTGGGACCGGCATGCTTTATTCTGTCAAGTGGTATATCGTTTGTCCCGCGCGTCGATTTTAGAATACTTTAAGGGGAGAAAAAAAAGCTCTCGCGACCACGAATTCTTACGAGAACAAAAATTCACACAAAGCGAATGCTTTACAAATTTACAACCTAGTTTTCCTCTTCTTCTTCTTCGTTTTCTTCTTCTCGGCAGCGGCAGCTCGCTTTCTCGCGAACGATTGAAGCTTCTCTCTGGTTTTACCACCGAACGCGGCGTCGATTTCCTCGAGGACCGCACGCATGCGATGGCGATACGCTTCGGACTCGGGCGCGCGGAGACGAGCTAAATCGGATTTGGACTTTTCGTACTTCGATTGGTTCCGTTTCTTTTCTTTTTTGGTGAAAGAGTTTTCGTAAATCGCGACGAGGTCTTCGCAGAGGCTTATTTTAGCGCCGCGTTCGTGTAAGCGACGGTGAATGGACCAGTACTCGTTAAAGGCGACGTTCCAAGCGGCGAGGTGCGCCTCGGTGATTGGACGGATTTTGTTGCGACCGATGCGTCTGAAAAGTTTGAGGACGGCTTTGCCGTCCTTGGATTCGAAGGTTTGCCACTCGGTGTCCGAATCGTCGGTGAGACATTCGTAAGAAGAAGGCTTTCTTTTCTTCGACGATGCTCTCTCTTGAACACCACCGAGGACTTCTTCCGATTCAGAGTCCGAGGAGTCTATTTCCGAGGAGTCTTCCGAATCAGAGTCTGATGAGTCCGTATCCGAGTCCAATGAACCGCTCAAGCCGTCGTCTGGTTCGGAAACATCATCGTCATCGTCGCTGTTGCTACTACTTTTATCCTTCAGAGCTCTTTGCACGAGCTCTTCTGGTTGATACACGGGAGAAACAGCCTGCGGGCCTCCTTGATTCGATCGTTTCTTCCTCGCCGCTTCTTCTTTTTCGCGATTCCGAGATTCCAAAAATAACGGCGGCGTGAGCACGTCGTTCTTTTTCTTCGCCCCTCCTCTCTCGTCTTCATCGTTGTCTACTTCTTCTGCTCTAGCTCGCTTTACATTCACCATAATCGGCGCGTTCGCGTTCACGTCTTCCTCTTGGACGATCCACAACGAGGCGCTCGCGTTTGCTCGCCTCCCTTCCTCGACGCGTTCGCGTTTCAATTCATACCTCCCTGGTGCTCGAAAATTCGCCACCTCTTTCAAAGCGCGTTCAAACGTGTCACGCAAAGGCGTTTCTAAAATCTGTTCCCTCAATTGTTTTTTGCGATTCAGCTTCGTCGCGCTTTCAAATCCTCTCACGATGGCTTCACGCAGTGCGTCCTTCGAGAGCTTCCGTTCGTGGAGCAACGAGAAAATGCACTCTCGACAGACGATTTCGCTATTCATGGCTGCCGACGTGAGTGGTTTCTGACTCACTTGTTCTTTTTCTACTGCTTTACTGGTGGTCGCTACGACTAAACTTTCGCTATTTTCCGATTCTGCTAAAAGAATAGTCGCGCGTACCAACGATATCCGTCTCTTTGCCATTTTTTCGAGCTCTTCTGCTCCTATTCTACCACCATTTACAGCCGTTGTCTTATTATTATGCAAAGCTAACGCTTCGTTAGTATTAGCGTTTCTATCGTTATTATGATGAGTTTGTGCGCTCCCAGCCTTGGCCGCCATCAACGCCTCGCTCACTACTTTCGTCGTCGTCGTCACCACCGCCGTCGCGTCTTCCTCCGGTCTCCTCTCGTAATTCCCGAGCAACTTCGTGTTGAATTTTTCATTCTTCTTCTGCACGAGCATATCCGTTCTCGTCTTACACTTCGCGCCGGCTTGATTTTTCGCGGTTTCGTCTCTTGTCGGGTGGAACTTTCTCGCCAGTTTCGCGACAACCGAAGCGCTCGCGTCGACGCCGCCAGTCATCCTCTCCTCGACCTCGCACAAATCTCCCGGGACGAGTTCATTTTCCCTCGATTCAAATCTCGCTATTTCTTCTTCTTCCTCTTCGTCTTCTTCGTTGTCATCTTCGAGTCGTTGTTCCTTTTTCTTCGTCGTCACTTTCACCACGGAAACAACCATCATCTTCTCTCGTCTTAAATTCTTTTCCTCATCGTCCTCGGGCATTTGCCGAGACGAAACCGGCGGTGTAGGTAACACCCGAAACTGAATCTTCACCCCGTCTTTTTCCCGTTCGCGCGTGATTCTCGCCAGCGTTTCTCTCGGCATTCGTACCGTCGACGCCCACGGGAAGAACTTCCCTCTTTTTTTCCTCGTCATCATTTTCAATTCGTTTCTCTCTCTTCGATCTCTTCGCCGCCAAACTCCTAAACGCTGCTCCTAAAAGTCGTCTCGTCCTCGTCCAAACTCTCTTTTATTTCGTGAACGACAGAGAGGAAAGAGAGAGTATTGTGTATTATCGCGCTTTAATAAGACGTGCAAAGAGAGAGAGAGAGAGAAACGAAAGTGCGCTCTCGATGATGATGATGACGACGATGATGTTTCAAAACAAAAAGCCTCCTCTGTGTGGTTTGTGTGTAAATTGTTTCATTACAAAGACAGAAGTATTATTTTTCTTGATCTGTGCTCTAATAAAGATAGTGATTATGATGAATGAAGCGATCTCTCTCTCTCTGCTGAAAGTGTCGTTTTTTGCCTTTTTTGCCTTTTTTGCCTTGTGTTGTTGAAATTTTTTGGTCTGTTGTTTTGGTCAAATTCTCCTTCTTTTCGAAAAAACGGCAAAAATATTTTTAGAACAACAACCAAACACACGCGAGAGAAGAACAAAGACTCTTGATTAGTATATATCATAGTATCACTTTTCATCGTGCGCAGAGAGAATACGCTCTGTATTTATTATATCTACCGCTCCTATTACTCACTTTCTTCTTGAGTAGTAGCGTTGTTTGAAAGAGGAGTTCGATGACGACAACGACGCCGTTTGTTGGGGAAGGAGAGAGAGAAAGAGACGACTTTTTCTTGTTCGAAGGTGGTCGTAGTTTAGAAGAAGAAGAAGAAGAAGAAACGACGAAGGCGACTTCACCACCACAAACACAAACACAAACCCCGACTCCGCTTTGTAAGTTTCGCGAGGCGGTCGTGAAAGTGCTCTCGACGATAACCGCGGAACCGAGACCGTTGCGATCGAAATTCGGCACCACGGCGGTGTGTATCAGTAAAGACTCGAAACGAAGGAAAGTCTTTCGAGCGGTGTTTTCGAGGACGTTCGAATACGCGTTGTTTTCAATCGTGTTCGCACACTTTGCGGTGTTGGCGGTGCTCTTGGCGAAGAACGACGGAGAGAACGACGATGGCAATTACGCGAGCGGTGGATTTCAAACGCTGATTCGTAAACCGCTGTGGGCGGTTGATTTCGCTATTTTAATTTTTTACACGTGCGAGATGGCGTTGAAGATGTACGCGTTGGGCGTTTTCGGGTCGAGGCACGCGTATTTGACGTCGAACGCGTATAATAGGTTGGATTGTTTTATCGTCATAGTTTCCTGGATGTCTGTGATGAGCGAGTGTTACAATTTCACCCCGGACGTGTTCCCTGCGTTGCCGCGGTTACGGTTGGGTCATTTGCGCGTGTTTCGAGCGACGTTGGCGTTGCGTTCGTTTTCGTTCGCGTCTTCGGTGATTGTCATCAAGGAAGCGCTGTCGGCGTCGATTCCTTTGCTGAGAGACGTCATTGGAGTGTCGTGCGTTTGTTTTGTATTTTATGCGCTGATGGGCGTATCCACGTTTGGTGGGAGCTTTCGGAGACGGTGTGTGATCGCGGATTCGAAGGAAGCGGCGAGGGTTGGAACGTATAACGACACGACGCCGTTTTTCTGCGGGGACGTGGAGAATACAATCGATGGGAAAGGATTCGTTTGTCCTGGCGCGTATTTTCTCGACACGACGTATCGAGGTGAATCTGTAGAGGCCGCTCTGGCGTTTGAACAGTTATATGCGAGTCCCGTATTGAATGAAACTTTGGTATCGAATGCGCTGGGCTTGTCCTACTCGTCCACTTTTATCGAACACGAGTTGATGTTCAAAAATATGTTCTGTTCTGACAAAATTGGTAACCCACGTTTTGGCAAACAATCATTCGATGACTTCTTTGCTGCGTTGACGTCCATGTTCACGTGCATAACTCTCGAGGAGTGGCCAGAAACCATGTACGTAACGGTGAACAGTGAATTCCGAGCGTCCGCGGCGTATTACATCACGCTTATCATCGTCGGTACCTACTTCATCGTCTCCGTGTTTGTCGCCGCGGTGAGTGGTGTTTTTTTACGCTTAAGGCGCGAACACGTTGCAGTATTGAAACACAGGAATGCTCGAGAAAGAACTTCATCGACGACAAACGAAGAAGAGGAAGAGGAGTTTGTGAAAGGGTTCGCGCGGTTTACGCGTCTGAAAAACGCCTTACGCTTCTTCAAGCACCATCACGAAGGAGGAGAGAAAAAAGATACGTTCGTTGATATTGCCGCGATTGCACTCGAACGTAACAAGTCAGAAAGAGGTCGGTTGAGTGCGTATACAAACAGCGACGATGGTGATGAATGCGCTTTATCGTCGCCTAACGACATCGAGGAAGGGAGGAAACTACCGATGCACAAGATCAAATCTGGAGTTGCGCGAAACAAACGCGACCGAGTGAATGAGAACATTTCAAACCCAACGTTTGATTTGGTCTCCCACATTTTAATTGTTCTGAATATATGTTCGATGTGCGCGTATAAAAGCTATCAACCCGACACGACGAAACGTTTTCTAGACGGTTTGGACTATTATTTCCTGGCGGTGTTTTATTGCGAATGCGGTTTGCGCTTGTTCGCGGCGAGAGGTATTTTAGGACGGATTCTTAGTTAGAAACAGTCTTTGAAGCCGGGTGAACCGAGTTTGATTTGGGATTTTTTAGTGCTTTCCGCGACAGCGGCGGGAGCAGATCACAAAGGCCCGAATCTAGTGGCCTTGCGCGTCGTGCGATTATTTGACCATCCTTCCGCCGCCATCGAAAAGAATAGTGGGAAGAGCACAAAAGTTTCATCGACGACGAAAGGAGAAGAACACAGCAATACTACAACAAGAAGCAGTAGTGGTGGTGGGAACGATACACTCGCTCGCGTCTTTAGAAGTTTCGGCACGATGTTGAGTTTGCTCTGTTTCTACGGCGTCGTTCTTGCGGCGTACGCGTTATTAGGTATGCAGCTCTTCCCAAAATACGCCACCGATGCGTTGAAAAAACGCGACGAAGACGCGAATATCGACAATTTGACCGTCCCATATCCTCGCGAAAATTTCGAAACCCATCCAAACGCATTATTAGCGATATTTACAGTCTCCACTGGTGAAGGCTGGGTTGCAATGTTGTATCACTTCCGCCGCGTCACTTGGCTCGCGACGCCGTATTTCGTCTCCTTTTTCGTTCTCGTCTATTACGTCGTCTTGAATCTCATCATCGCAGTGATCCTCGAGAACTTGGAATTGAGGGCTTTTGAAAAGAACAACATGCAAAGACGCGAGATCGTGAAGCGAGAGGTTGAAAGACGCATGCGTTCGGGCGCGTTTGTCGACCGATTAGAGAAAATTAGGGTATGGTTTGTCTTGAAGAAACGCGTGCGGTTCTGGAATATTGACGAGGAACATGAAATCTCGCCGTGGTTAGCGAGTCGAGCGCGAAGAGCTCTACGCATATCGGTCGCGAGAGAAAGTGCGATATCTGAGCGCAACTCGAAAAAAATATTCGCAGGTAAGAGATCGCGTGCACAGAAACTGACCACCGGATCCGCTACCAAGCTGCGACAACAACAACAACACGAGCATTTCAAACAAATTCAGCCGATCAAGAGGATGAACGCAATAAGACGACGTTCTGTTTTCGATACTCGCGTGAATACACCAAACGAAGAACCAAAAGACACTGAGAGATTAAGATTGCAGAGTTCATCGTTTTCGCTTTTAGAACAGGGAAAGAAGGCATCGATGAAAGAGAATATGAACACCTACTTGTACGAGGAAGATGAAGAGTACTTTGATATTTTCCACGAAGAAGAACATTTTCACGCGTTGCCGGCTTATTTTACGAATAAATCCCTTGGTGTAATCCCCCTAGAGAATAAACTTCGACAGATGTTACAGCGATGGTTGTCGAAAAAATGGTACGAGAGAATCTCATATTTATTCGTGGTCGTATCAATAGCCGCCGTTCTCGGCGCCGACCCGGTGACGGAGGTAAATCCACACCAGTTTTTTTTGGACGCGGCCAACGCTCTGGTTGCTGGGTACTTCTTGCTCGATTTCTTGATTAAGATTGTTTCCGATGGATTGATTTTCACACCAACCGCGTATTTCTCGTCCATGTGGAATATTCTCGATACTTTGGTCTTGTGCGTGGACGTCGTCATCGTCGCTGGGCCAATCGTGTTTTCATCCATATGGAACTGGTATTTTCAGCGAGCTATTAACGTGTTGGTCTCGTTGCGCATGTTTCGCGTGCTATCGCGCAACACAAAAATGCAACGACTCGTAGTATCGGTGACACAGACGTTACCTTCGATTGGGTCCGTCATCAAACTCACGTTTGCCATTTTTCTGGCATTCGCCATCGTCGGCGTGCGCATATTTGGGGGTAAGTTTGGCTTCTGCGAACAAATACTAGACGTGACGCAGAGTGTGTCGTCCTCTACATACGTAACAGAAAGACTCGATATTGACCAGTACTCGTGCGATTTACGCGAGGATACGTACTGGAATTCTCCGAAATATGACTTTGATTGGATCGGTTCGGCGTTATTGACGTTGTTTGAAACCGCCTCGCTGGACGGATGGATCGATATTATGCATCACGCGATGGATATCGGCGGCAATAAAAATGCAAACTGGCCGGCGTGTTTATTCTTCATCACGTTTATCTTGTGTGGCTCGTTCATGATGATTCGTACGATCATCGGTGTTTTCATCGACAGGTTTGGTATTTCCAGCGGTTTGAAGTTACTCACAGAACGGCAAAAGTTATGGAGAGATATGCATGGCGTCGCCATGTCTATAAAACCTATGCGGGCAGAAATGAAGCCAGTCGTAGGATCTGTGCGAAGGAAGTGTTACGACGCTATACACTCCAAGATGTTTAAAAAAGTCATCTTGTTCTTGCTATCGCTCAACATCGTACTTTTAGCCACAGTCCACTTCGACGCCGATGCCTCGTGGGAGTACGCATGGAACATCGGCGACGTTGCTTTTGTGTCCATCTACCTTCTCGAATCCCTCGCGCGTCTATTCGTTGCTCTTCCACATCCACTTTACTTCTTCAAAGATCCTTGGAACTGCTTCGAACTCTTCCTCTCCTGCGGATCTGCGGCCACGCTCTTCCCCACCAACCCTTCCGGCGTCCGCGCGCAAATCGGACGACCGTTTCGGTTCCTCCGAACGTTGCGAATCCTGCGCCACGCGACAGACTTACGCCGCGTATCGCGAACGATGATTCTCGCTGTTCCATCCATCCTCTCCGTTATTGGCGTCATGCTCATCTGGATGTTCCTCTACGCCGCCGTCGGCACGCAAGTCTTTTTCAACGTCAAATACGGCGAAAGCTTGAACAAAGACGCCAATTTCTCGAGTTTCGTCAACTCCTTCCTCCTTCTCTTCCAAGTTCTAACTGGTGAGGGTTGGCGCCAATTCATGTACGACTTACAAATTGACGAGCCGCATTGCTCAAAAAATCACGCCGGCGATAACATCGACAACTGTGGGTTTGGTAACGGCGCCACCTTCTATTTCGTCACCTACGTCGTCGCCATGGGCTACATCTTCACCAACCTCTTCGTCGCCGCTATCCTCGATCACGTCACGTTTGGCGTTCTCCGTGAATCCTCTCTCGTCTCCACCAAAAATCTCGAAGACTTCCAAACCATCTGGTCCACCTTTGACCCGAACGCCACCGGATTCATCGGTCTCCACCAAATCTGGCCTTTCCTCAAACGCCTCCCGGAACCGCTCTCGAAAATAACCGCCGAAGGGGAAGGTAACGACGCAGAAAAGGAGAAAGAAAAGAAATTCAAAACCGAAGCCTTACGCGTTCGATACCTCTCCACGATCTCCAAATGGCGCCGCCGAATCTTCGCCGAACTCCATTACGTCCGCCACCCGAACAAAGGCGTCCCTTTCAGCGAGTGTCTCGACGCGCTCCTCCACGCCAAGCTCGGCGACGCCGCTCTCACTTTGGACACTCGATTACGAAGAGAGAAGGAGTTGGAACATATAGACAAACTCGGGGCGTGCGTGTGCATTCAGAGAGTGTTCAGAGGGCATCGGGTAAGGCGAAAGAAAGGAGCTAATATGTAAAAGACGTTTGTATTTTTAAGAAAGATGCCTTGTTTCTCCCTTTAGAAAATCCCGCCAAAATTGTCGCGAGATATTTTCACAAATTTCAACCACTCTCTGATACGCTGAAATAAGGAACCAATTTAGAACCCAAAGCGAGAGAGAGAAAGCGCGTCTCGTCGTAACAACAGAAAGCGGGAGAGGAAGCTTTTCGACTTCGCGCGCCTGGTTCGTGAGTATCACCACCACATATTTTATTCTTACTCCAAGAGAAAAGAGAGAGAAATTTCCATCATCAAATCGGATCCACAAATCTTCCCGAGAGACGATGATGATGGACCACCACCACCGCGGAAACGCAATCAATACGAATAACCACCAAACGCTGGCAAATACTTTAGAAGAGCTCGGGTTTCGAGGTCAGCTTCCCAGTCAGTGGGTCCCGATGGTTGCCGAGGTGAGAAACAACACACAGAGCGCGAGAGTTAGAGCGCAGTTTAAAACGCCGACGCTTGAGTTTGATTTTTGTTTGATTTTTGTCGAAGCGACGCCCTCGATTTTTGCGCTTTCTTCTCACTTTCTCTCTCTTGAAAACATCTTTACTCACCGCGTTGTTTTGACGCCTTCCATCTTCTTCTTATTATTATTATTACGCACCGCACGTATCATCACCACGCGCTTCGCAAAAAACAGCTGGCGGAAGCGCTGATTGCCGAACGCGACGCGACAAAGCTTTTATCCGCGGAACTGTTGGACGCGAGGGAGAAAGCGAGCGAAAGCGCAAAGTCGAGAGAAGCGATGGAGCTTTTGAAGGCGCACGCGAGAGACGGGAAGACGAAAGACGAGTTGGTAGAAACATTGTTCGAGAGAATAGACGAGTTGACGGATAGGTTAGAGGAGACGGAACGGGGTGATCGGACGAGAACAGCTGCTTCGACGACGAACGGAGCGGAGGAAACGCGGGAAGAGTTGAACGGAGTCCGGGAGGAGATGGAGCAGCAAAAACGGTTAGCGAATCGCTATGCAGCAGAGAGAGATCATCTTGTGCGAGCAAATGAACAGTTGATGATGACGCTAGAGTCGAGAGAAGCATTTGATGCGCACGGAGATGTAGAAGGGTACGAGATTGCGCTGAAAACGTCCAGGGAAGAGAATAAATCTTTACGAGAAGACGTCGACCGCTTGAAGGCGACGATCGACGGTTTGGACGCGCAGCGCTTGGATTTAGGTGAAAAATTTAAACGATCGCACGAAACGTTGAAAGAAGCGGAGATGAGAGCGAAAAAAGCGGAAGAGGAGTTGCAAATGATCGCAGAGGCACAACAAAATGGACAAACTACGCTGAGAACGTCTTTCCTTTCTTCTGAACTTTTACGAAAGAATGGGAAGAACACGGATGCGGATCATCTCGCCAAGGCGCTTGAAATCGAACGCGATCGCTTACAGCAAGAGTGCGACGCGTTAACGGAAACCTTGGCAGAATCCGAGGCGCGACTTCAAGCCGTTGTAAACGAATGCCAAATGGCGAAATCGTACGAAGCGAAAGCCGTTCGCGAAAGGAGTGCGGTTGAAAAGCTGCGTCAACAAGAAATCGATAAGGCACATCAATTAGATCGTTCGCTCGCGGATGCTTTAGAGGATGCGAAGAGTGCGAGAGAGGAAACCAAACAACACAGAGAAGAGTTGCGCTTTGTCGCGGAGGATTTAGTCGCAATGACGAGAGAACAACAAAGCGTAAACGACGATTACCTTCGAGCGTGCGCGGAACGTGATCGCGCGTGGAAAGATTTGCGGCACGCCGAAAGAGCTTTAGAAAACGTAGAGGTAAATTCAGTGTCAACTGCAAAAGAACTCAAAGATGTTGCCAGGGCGTATAGAGAACTTGAAGGAGAACATAAATTAGCCGTGAGAGAGTTATCGGCGACGTCCAGCGATAACCAAAAGTTAGAGAAGGCGTTGCAACAAACTGAAGATGGTTTGAGAGCAGCGAAAGAGCGATCGAGAGTTTTAGATTCCGAAAACAGAGCTTTGAGCTCGGAAGCGAGAAATTTGGAACGCAGAGTTTCGCAGCTCACGAAAGAACTCGAGGAGATGTTATCTTCTACCGCTTCGACGCAGACGCGAAAAGGAGGGAAAAGTGGAGAAGATTTCGCACCGAATGGGTTAGGATCTCTTTCAGAGCAACTTGGAGAAGTTACAAAGACGTGCGAAGACTTGAAGCGTCAAAACGAAAGATACCGCAAGCAGCACGCGGAAGTTGAATCCGAATTCCGCACGTTGCGCAACAAGTTGGAGGAGTCCTCGCAAGAACGGGATCGGTTGAAATTAAGGTCAAAGTTAGAATCAAATCGCGCGGAGGAACTCGAAGGTTTGTTAGCATCCACGCGCGCGAGAGAGCACGACTTTTCTATGACAAATGAAGATGACTCTAAACGCTTAAAGCTTTTAAAAGAGCGAGTCGATGCGCTTAGTGAAGATAACGAACGATTGACGAGTCGTTTGGAGGCGGCTAACGCGACGAACGCGCAGCTCTCAAACGAGCTGGAAAATATCAAACCGAACAGTAATGTGAACCCGAAGAACACAAAGGATTCAGAGTCGCAAACGCTCAACGCGGCGAGAAATTTGGCAAAATCGCTCGCACACTCAGAATCAGTCGTCGTCGAGCAGCAACGCCGTATGCGAGAAATCATGGAGGAGACGAAAGATTTGCGAGAACGTGTGGAAGAAGCGGAGAATCGGGCAGCTTCGGCAGCCTCGTTCGCCAAACAAGCCGAAAACAAGTCCAAGCGATCCGCGGCGAGAGAATCAGAGTTGCGCGTGCAGTTACAAGGCGCATTTGAAGACTTGCGTCTCGCGAGAGAAGCATCCAAAAGATTTGCGGATGAAAACAGCGGTTTCGCGGCCAACGGCGAGGAATTTGAAACGCTCAAGCGATCTCTGGAAGAGGCACTCGAGGAGAAAGAAAAGTTGGAAAAAGCGTTGTCTGCTCACGTGAGAAGGTCAAACGACCTCGGCGTGATGCATGATGCGAACTCGAAACAAATGAGCGACTTGAGAACGCACGTCGATCGATTGGATGCGCTCCTGAGAGAACGAGACCGAGAGTTACTCGAGGCGCGCGCGAGACAGAGCGAACTACTCGAGGAATTCAACCAATCTAAACTGTTTAGTAACAAATCATCCTCTCAATTTCAGGATTTTGGCAGTTCGGATGATCTCGTGAATCAAGGCATCGATGATGATACAAAACGTGCGGCGTTCGAAGCGCTCGCGCGTTCGGTCAGAGAACCGGTGGACCAGTCGCCATTAGGTGTCCGAGACTTTGTCCAAGCTAAATTAAACATGGACAATAGTGATAATAACACCGCAACCAATACCAATAAGAACGACGAAGACTTAGAACACCTCGAAGAACTTCGATTAGAGAATGAACTGTTGCGTCAAGAAAACGATAAGCTTTCTCGAGAGCTCGATGGCACCGAAGAAGCCACGGAAGAAATGCACGCGCAACTGCAAAAAATAAGCGACGATTACAACGCGTTAGCAAAGACTTTAAACGAAACTTTGAACGTAGTCCCTTAGTAAACGAAGATAATGTATAGCATGTAGTTCTTTATATATAAAGCATTGTAGCAATACGCGTATGATAACGGAAGCTTTTCCTATCGCATAGCTGAAATGAGCGTTCTAGAAGGGTTTCTTAAGATGTGAACTAATCCAACTTGCTGCACAACTACTTGCATTCGCTTCAACGTCGTCTCTTGGAATTTTAGCGCCTCTTCGCGCGCTCTGCGCTCTTCCATCTCTGTCCGAATACGCTCGCGGTCTTCACAGGTGATTTTCATACCATCGAGAAACTCTAACGTTTCCAGTGCAAATACGGCTTCGTCGAAATACGACGACGCAAACTTACAGCCCCGTAAACTCATTTTTTTTAATCCATTCACCCCTGCGAGTTGCTTAAGCGCCAACGCTTTATCCTTCACTCGGTTACCATCTAATCGCAAAGAGTTAACGTTTGGTAACACGTTCAAATGTGCAAACGAACGCACGCCACATCGTTTCATCGAGAGTGATTCGAGCGCGCCAAAACCGAGGAACGTGTTTTCGTTAAACTGTCGCAACGGGTTCTCGTCGGCTCGTATTTTCCGAAGGTTGCGCAGACTTTTCAATCCATCCAGATTCTGTAAGCGATTGTTTGAGACATCAACAAAAGACAGAAGTTGGAGCTTTTGGAGCTGTAATCGTACGAGTCGGCGCGAGTCTATGCGATTATACCGCACGTCCAGCTCTTTCAGCTGAGGGAAGAACTGTTCGTAGAAACACCTACTGCTTTCTTCGTTTCTTTCATCGACAAAGGAGTCGTCGCCTGTGTTTCCATTTACAAACGGTTCTCGAACGAGCGCAAATCGAAGCGCATTTTTAGGCATCGAGAGTCTTCGCAGATGTTTTAAACTGCCAAGCGCCGATACATCTGAGAGCTGGTTCTTCTCAAAATTTAATATTTTTGCCGACGCCATGGCGACGCCAGAGACGGATTCCTCGTCCAATCTTCGCACGCGCATTTCTGATAAATTCAAGGTGAAGTTATCATCATCATCATCATTATTATTCGTTTTCTCTACTAATTTTTGCTCGATCATTTCCGTCGTAAGGCGACCTTGAAACAGAAATCGTCCTTTGCGTCTCCAAATCTCTCGAACCTCCTCGCCGTCGAGCAACACGAGGGAAGGCGCAAAATACGCCGCACACTCTCGATAGTTTTCAAGGTTTGTGACTGTATTTCCACGCAAATCTATGTATTTTAAAAAGAATGCACGAAGTGCATTATAAGCGCACGTCGACTTGTTTATTTTCGTTTTCGAAGACGTCTCATCTGTGTTCCTCTCGAGGAGATTTTGTACTTCGAGCAGCGTTCGTATTTGATTTCGAGCCAAGCGAAGATGGCGTAAATTTGGGCACTTGTCGTGGACACAAAGCATGGCATCGCGATCTATATTTGTTATTTCATTGTCGGATAAGTCCAAATACATCAATCGATTGAGTCCTATAAACCAAGCGGAGTCGAGCTTACTTATCCTGTTCGAACTAGCATCCAAACTGTGTAGATTAGTGCACGACTGTAAACCTTCGAGAGAGGCGAGAGAACAGTTTTGTATTTTCAAAGACACGAGCGTTTTCGAATGAACGCGGGATGGAAGGTCGAGAAAAGTAACGTCACGAAACGTCATTCCCTCCAACATCGAGGTAAGCGCCATGTCTTCTTCAATCACGACGCGAATCTCTGCGTTCTTCTTCTCCGTTTCGTCCTGCGCAAACTCTTCCGCCTCCGAATGGATAATTATTGCGCGTTCGTCCAAGAAAAGAGGCGTTATGGCAGCTTCTCGAAATAAGTCGCTTACCCTTTCGTCACTCGGTGCATAATATAGCGCGCGTCGATTATCATGTTGCTCGAGTAATCTTTCACGAAGTGAAGGCGTCAGCTCGTACCCGTCCAGGAACCGTAGGCTCTCTCCAAATGCCGCCACGCACTTCGAGGCGTATCTCGAATACGCCGTATCGCTTGATTCCAACGTGCTCGTATCACAGATCCCACACGCGATGGGAGACGCGCCAGATATGTCGTCTCGAAAACGAATATCAACGATACTCGTAGCGTATTTCGCGATGACATGGACGACAGCGTCGTTACTCATTGGGTTTGCAGCCAAGTTGAGCACGGTGACGCTTCGTAACCACTCCATTCTTCGCCCTTCTACGTCAGTCGCGTTCCCACTCTTTTTCAAAAACAACGCTTCTCCAGTGATCAAGTTTTCGCTCAAATCGACGCACTTCAACGACTTCATGTGCGTGAAACTCTTACCAATCTCCCGTATTTTGTTTTCGTTTAGCATTAAACGCTTCAAGTTCTGAAACGGCGGCTTTTTCCTCGCCTCTCTTCCGCCGTCTTCTTCTTCTTCGTCGTCGTCAGAACAACAACAACACATAAACGTACTCTCCACCTCCTCAATCTCATTCCCGTACAAAACCAAAACTTCCAAACTCCTAAATTCAAACCCTTTCAACCCGTCCAACGTTTCTAATCCGCACTCGCACACCCACAACTCTCTCAGCGTCTTCTCGCATCGCTCGAAACACCCGCTCGGTAATCGTTTCACGTTCGGGCAGTTGATAATCTTTACGCACACCAACGGCGGATGATTCGTTCCCGAGAACGCTCGAATCGCGGATAAATCTCTTAAACTTATCGTCATGAACGCGTCGATGATCATCACAGTCTTTTCAGCGTTACGTATCTTTTCATCTCCATCTCCATCTCCCGTCGTCGTCGTCACCACCACCACCTTATTCTCCTCCAAAACCTTCCAGTCTTCCCCTTTTTCCTCTCTCTTTTCCTCGTTTCCGTCGTCAAAGTTTAATATCGACGATCGATCCGCGTGCGCTCGTTCCAATCGCCGCAAGGCTTCGCGCATTATATTCTCATATAAAACTTCCTTCTCTCTTCTCTTTCTCTCGCTCTTATTACGTATAAAGCGGGAAAAAAAGAGGGTGGTGGTCAAACTCTTTCTTTTTTTAGAGAGAAACGAAAAGACGTTTTTTTAGAAGACATCTTTTATTTTTAGAAAAACCCTAAACTACAATAAATAATAACGACTTTTTTGTTGGGGAAACAGCATAGTATATCGTCATCATCATCATGCTTCAATCGGCGCGTAAACTACGCGCGATGAGCGGTCTCGGAGCGTCCTGCACAACAAGAAGTGTTACTTTTGCCACGACGCGTTCTCTCTCTTCTTCTTCTTTTCATCACAAAGACGAGGAGGACGGGGAGAAAAGGAATGTTTGGAGCAATAATGTTCCTCTTATTAGGGGAAATTGCGCGGACTGTTGTGACGACGACGAGAGGAAGAAGAGGAAGAAGATTGGAGATCTGAGGACGATGATAACAATCGCGACGAGAGGGTTCGCGTCGTCGTCGTTTACATCGTCGTCTTATTCCAATAGTGACGAGACTTCAAATGTCCCCGAGACGGCGACGATTTTGTCAACGAATGTCACAAAATCAAACGTAGAAACCAAAGCGAAGCGAAGAGCGTTTCGGAAAAAAGGCGTCTCGGATAAGACGTTTGATTTAAACGACCAAGAGTTGTTCGAAGACGCACCTCCTACGGAATTAAAACCGAACGTGCAAGTGGCACAGTACGAATCGAGAAACGACGAGCGGTCGTTGAAAGCGGTATCGACAGCGATTAGCGCGAATACGGCTATTTTGTTTTGTAAGTTGGGCGGGTACGCGGTTTCCGGGTCGCCGTCGATGTTGGCAGAGAGCGTGCACTCGGTGGCGGATATCGCGAATCAGGCGTTGTTGAGGTATGGGATTGTATCGTCGAAGAGGAAACCGGACGCGACGCATAATTACGGATATCACCGGGAACGGTTCGTGTGGTCGTTGATTTCCGCGACTGGGGTGTTTTTCTTGGGATCCGGGTTGTCCATATCGCACGGCGTGAACGCGCTGACCGCAACCGGAGGGCCGCAAGCGGCGGAGAAACCCGAAATTTCTTTGGCTATTTTAGGTGCGAGTTTAGTGTTGGAAGCGTATTCCGCATACGTTGCGTACGACGCGTTGAAGCTAAACGCCATGGACAGAGGGATGACCGTCACGCAGTTTATCAAATCCGGGAGGGATCCGACGTCGGTGTCCGTTTTAGCCGAAGATGCCGCGGCGGTTGCCGGATGCGCCGTCGCCGGCGCCGCGATTCTCGCGGCTAATATTACCGGCATTCACGCGTTCGATGCCGCTGGTTCCATCTGTATTGGCGGTTTACTCGGCGTCACCGCGATGTACTTGATCAACTCCAACAGACTCATGCTTCTGGGTAAATCCTTGGGCCAAGACAAAATGTCTCTCCTGAACGAAAAGATGCGCAAAGACCCCGTCGTTTCCGAAGTCTACCTCGCCAAATCCGAAGAACTCGGCCCGGGTACCTTTCGCTACGCCGCCGAACTCGAGTTCGACGGTACCGCCATCGTCAACCGCTTCTTGGATAAAGACAATAACCGCGAGGCTTTTCGCGAGGAGTTCAAACGAGGAGTCTTGGAAAACGACTCCAAAGTCATCGACGACGCTTTAGTCGGGTACGGGAGAAGAGTCATAATATCCGTTGGCGACGAAGTCGATCGCATAGAGAGAGAAATAGTCGAACTCGAGCCGACGATTAAATACGTCGATTTAGAAACGAACTAGTTTTGCGTCTTGTAGTAATATGTTTGTACTATGTATTTGCGTACCCCAGCGAAGTGAGAGAAAAATGACTTCTTTATTTTCTTGTCGCATGTCCACATGCGCTTTTTTTAATCGCAAAAACAATAGCACATGCGCGCGCTTTAAACTCAGCACACGCAGATAACACCATAACTACTCATGCGTGCGAGTGATTTCTCGTCATCTTTGGAGAGCGAAACCGACTCATCGTTGGTGTTCGATGCAGACGCTGCGGTGCTTCGCGAGTTGGTAAACGCTTATTTTTTTTTCCCAAGAAAATGTTTGACCACCATAAAAACACAACAGGAAGACCTCGAACGCGATGTTTGCGACGACGACGGAGAAGGCGCGCTCTTTTCATCTTTTGCGTACTCGTCGGACGAGAGCGAAGAAGACTTGAGGACGGTCGACGAAGAATTGCGCCTGTTTCGTGAGAAATGGTCGACGGTGTTTGCGGCCGAAGAAAAGGAAGAAGACAAAGAACAAGAAGAAGAAATGCTGGAGCGAGATCATCATCTGGTGTGCGACGAGCGGACGAAGAGATCTTTCGAAAAAAGAACGGATGAAGAAGATGGTGTGAAGAACGAAGAGTGCGCGACAGTTACTGATGCAACGGCAGACGAGGGAACGACGGGTAAATGTGACGACCAACAGTGGCAACAGCCAAGCTTCGCGAGCGACGAGCTTTCCGCGCTCGGCGCGATTGTGCGTAAAGAGCGCGAGGAGAGAGTGAAGCGAAAAGTGATGAACGCGTTGAGAAAGAACGAGCGAGAGTTGGAATATGTACGAGCAAAAGCGAGAAATGACGCGCAAAGGGTAATTGCAAAGCATTCACGAAAATGGTTTTATCGGCGAACGGACGCGTCGTTGACGATGCAACGACACGCGTGGGGTTTCTTGGCGAGAGTGCGACTCAAAAACAAAACGACGATGGTCGTCCGAATACAACGTCGATGGAAGTTCGTACTCTTCGTGCGGTTGCGAACGAACGCGTGCGTGATCGTTCAAACTGCATTCCGTGCGCACATGAGCAGGAGAAAACTCGAGAAGGAGAAAATAGAAAACGCGGCGGCGACTCGCATCCAAACGCACGTCAAACGATTCATCGCGATGCGCCGTTATGCCATTCTCGAGCGAAAGATTCGCACAGTCCAAGCGTGCGCTGCACGATGGATACGCAAGCGCAAAAGAGCGAGTCAAATAATAAAAAAATCCTTCCGCTCGTACGTCGAGACAAAACGACTCGGAAAATACGCGAATCGCGTTCAAGCGGCGTTCCGAGGCTATCGCGTGCGAAGTCGTTTCTCCGCCATCTTCGATTCGAACGGGTACGGAGCAGACGACGATGTACTCCCGACGCTTTCCGAGTACGACTCTGACACAGAGAACGACGACGACGTCGACAAAAACGACGACAAAGAAAACGAGATAGAAATGATATCCGACGACTCCTTCTACTTCGCCCGCCTCTCCGCTCCACTTCCGCGAAACGCCGATAACGCTCGCCACGACGAACTCCACGCCGATATCCTCGCTCTGCGAACGAAACACATTCGACCAAAACATGCAAACGAAACAAACCGAAGCAAATTTGCGCTCATTATACGAGACCAGGTTCAAAAAGAACGTGCAAAATCGGAAAGAGTTTCGAAGGGTTCGTGCGCTCAGAATGACATGACATTGACATGAAATTGACGTGACATTTTTTTATGAGTTGGTTGCTTCTTAAAAGTCTTCATGCGTCTGTCTCGCGAGCAAAACTTTGGATACGATGGTACAAATTGGTTCCTTTTTGTCGATGTCATCAACGCTCTCTTTGCGTTGTTTTGGCCCCGCGAAGAAGGAGCAGCAACGAGAAGACTACTTCTGCGCGCCGTCGTCCTCCTATGCGTCGAAAAGCCGAACAACGAGACGAAAACGGGACGAGAACGCGGTGACTGCTCTCGCAACCAATTCCGTTACCGTCGTCGCTTTCCCCAAAGATGGAATTAATGTTGACGACGCAACGACGACGACAACGACGACGCAATATCGAAAACATTGTCACGATCATCATCATCGAAGACGGGAGTTCTTTTTCTCTTCTTTTGCGCTCGTATTGGCGACATCATTTATGTCGACGAGAGAGATGATGAATGCAGAAGCTGACGAGGAGAAAGAAGGAGGAAATCCGAGCGATACGTTACAACCGCTCCAAACGTATAAGAATCGATTGCGACGAGTAGAGAGAGAGTTGAGCGCGATCGTTTCGAGTTTACGAGACGACGCAGAAGGGACTGGAGGAGGAACCGAAGAAGTTTCGGCCGTCACCGAAGATGAATTCGACTTGCGGCAGTTTTCTGGCGTCGTATCGAAAGCCGACCTCGACGCCATCCGCAAAGCGTTACACGAGAACGAACTCGGGAACTTTTGGGAAATCGCGCTCGGCGCGAACCGGTACTTGAACGGTGGCATTAAATCCGACTTCGCGCGAGGCGAGGAAGATTTATGGAAGCTCGCGCCAAAGAAATCGGAAGCTATTTCGAACTTTTTAACCCCCGATTTCAACAACGCGGACGACAAGTTGTGTCTGATATACTCGTGCGTGAACGACCCGAGCGCGCCGCCGAGCATAGACGTGTTATACGCGCTGAAATTATTCGACGAAGGTTTGAAGGAAGCGAGCAAGAAAGGTAAAAAAAACGTCACGAGGGACGGTTTACGCGAAGTCGCCAAAGACGCTTTAGATAAGTTGCTCACGTACGAGCGGTTGATCGAGCGAGAGGCGGAAGTTGGGAAGAGCGACGCGTCGTGGAAGAATCCGGCTTTCGGTAAAGGGTGGCACGGGACCGGCATTTAAGAAGTCAGAAGAGAGAAATAGAGAGGTAGATCGATATATATAGAGAGAGAGAAAGAGTTGTGTATAAGAGAGTTGTTTGCGCGATATGTACAATACGTCATGGAAAAAAATGCTTCAACAAGCGACTCCAATTCTCTTCATTAGAAACACACAAACGAATTTACAAACGGTCTCGCGCACAACGCAATACTAATACTTTAATGTTGTCTGCCTCGCCGCTCAAAAGCAGCTTTTGTGTGAGTGCTTCTTTCGAAAGGACTTCTTCGTTCTCGCCGAGAAGACGACATCATCATCATCATCAACAACTTCGAATCCGCCACACGAAGTCAGCAGCCGCCAACGACGACGACGACGATTTCCCGAACGACAACAACGAGTTCGATTACGACGTCGTCTCGGTCCCGCGAAACCCGGAGATTAAATCCGGAAAATGGAACCAAAATGACATGGAAATTGTGAAAAAGGCACAAAAAGACGCGAACGAGAAAGCGTCTTTAACGACTTCCTCGCTCGCATCTCCGTCGAACGATTTGACTTTATTGGGCTTAACGGAAAACGAATTGAAAGTCTTCGCCGAGCGCAACGGGACGCAAAAGTTTCGAGGGAAACAAATCAAAGACTTCATATACAAACACCGAGTGAAATCAATCATGGAGATGACGCAGTTACCGAAAGATTTACGAGAGAGTTGGCATGGGCTCGGAGTTACGATTGGGAGGAACGAGGTGTACGCGAAGAAATCCGCGCCGGACGGGACGACGAAACTGTTGATGAAGTTGGACGATAACAGGATCGTCGAGACGGTTGGGATTCCGAGTAACGAGTACGGGAAGAGTCGCTTGACGTGTTGCGTGAGTAGTCAGGTTGGATGTCCGATGAGATGCGAATTTTGCGCGACTGGGAAAGGTGGATTTTATAGAAATTTGACCGCGAGGGAGATTGTCGATCAGGTCATGGCCATCGAGGAGGAGTTTGGCGGGAGGAGGGTGAGTAATGTCGTGTTCATGGGGATGGGAGAGCCTATGTTGAACGTGCCAAACGTGGTTAAAGCGACGGAACTTTTGAACAAAGAGATTGGGATTGGGATGCGACACATATCGATATCGACCGTGGGTGTTTTTGGCGCTTTGGAGAAACTGGCGAGTTACGAGATGCAGTCCGTGTTGGCGGTGAGTTTACACGCGCCGAATCAAAAAATCAGGGAGGAAATCATCCCAAGTGCGAGAGCGTATTCGTTCGATGATATTTTGAATGATTGCGTGGCGTATTTTAACGCCACTGGGAGGAGAGTTACGTTTGAATACACGCTGTTAGCCGGCGTGAACGATCAGAAAGAACACGCCAAAGAGTTGGCTATGGTGTTGTTCAAGAAGAACTTAGCCAGTCACGTGAATTTGATTCCGTATAATCCGGTAGATGATTCCGATTTCAAAAGGCCAACGAAACAAGCGATCGATCAGTTTCGAAGAATATTGGAGGAGAATAACGTGCCGACGAGTGTGAGACAAACGAGAGGTTTGGAGGCGGCGGCTGCGTGTGGGCAGTTACGAAATATGTATCAAAAGGAAGCGCTGGTTGCGTAATTTTAAAAAAATGTGTTGTATATGCTGTATGATCATGAATATTGATGTCATTTTATTCGATTAAACAATCACGCCTTTTTCGTCGTCGTAGTGCAAAATCGCCGCGCCGGCGCTCGGTGCAGTTTTGAACAGTAAATTCGTCCCATCCGCTATGTTCGCTACTCCGGATTGGAATCGTTTTTCGTAAAAACTCTTCCTCACGTCGGCTAAAATTTCCTCGGCGATATCGCTCTCGCACACCGCGACGACGCACCCGCCCCATCCGGCGCCGGTCAATCGCGCGCCGAGCGCGCCTGCACTCATGAACGCATCCACCAACTCGTCCAGCTCGTCGCACGAGCACTCGTACTGCGTTTTGCAACTCTCGTGGGAAAGATGCATAAGTTTTGCGAGAGCGTCTTCTTTGCCCATCCCGTACATCGGGTGGCCGAAATCTTTAGTTGGATCGTCCGAAGCGACGCCGACGTCGGGTTCTAAGCCGATCAGTTTGCACCATTGCTCGTATATCGGACCCGACACTGCATATCTTGGCGATTGACCTTCACAAATCTTTTGAAATTCGTGCACTCTTCTCGCTTCGGAAAATACGTGTCGAGCTCGGTCTCTGAGTTTAAACGTGTCGTTCTTTTGCAACACGACATTAAACGCTTCGTTGTTTTCGCAATCGAAAATTTTCCGTAAATCGCCAAGACCTTCGTCAATTTCCAACTGTTTCTTCGTGTAACTCCCCTCGTTTAACGCTTTCCTAACCGCGCCCAAAGCAGTCCACAAATCGCCTTTGTTGCAATACAAATCCGCGACTTCTCTCAGCGTCACTCTCGTCTTGGCCTTCTCGATATCTTCGCCGTAATGTTTTGCCATCAATATCGCCGCCAATCGGCACTCGACGACGCGCAAATTGTAATGTTTGTGTGCTGATTCGGCTTTCTTACTCACCGCGCAACTATTCCCAATCAAAAATGTCAAATTTGTCGGTAACGGTACATCCATCGCACCAATCGGGTTGAAATCGATCCTCTTTGCCAAATCTTTCTCGCCCATGATGGAAATCGCTTGATCCATTCCGCCGCTTTGCGTCCCAGAATACCGTTCGGATAAACACGTCAGCTCGGACAACTCCCCTTTCGTGAAACTTAACTCGAACGCATCCATTAACGCCACAGTCACGGCGCAATTCAACGCGGACGAAGAGGATAGACCGCTCCCTAGCGGAACCTTCCCGTCCACCATCACCATCACCTTCTTCACTCTCTTCATAAACGCGCTTTCCAGAACCGACTCTAACTTATTCTGTTTCTTCAGCTGATCAAAAATACCTTTAAACCCACACAATACGTAGTTTGTCCAGTGGTGACTTTTTACGTCCACGTCTTGCTCGTGATCGAACGGAAACTTTTTAGGCGTATACTTCTCGCCGTCTACGTTCGCAATCGAGAGCGTAGCTTTCGCCTCGTCCTCTTCAACATTTCCTTCTTCTTTCATAACAACCGATACCGCAACGATGACGTCCAAACCAATCGCCATCGGTAACACCGAGTACCCTTCGTAATCAATGTGCTCGCCGATTAAATTCACCCGCCCGGGCGACCGCGCGATGGTTTTGGGCTTTTCTCCCTCGAATTGACTCTTGAAGGCACTCACGAGTTTGTTATATCTCGAAGCAACAGAATCGTCGTTGTCGTACACGTCGGATAATTTGGACGCTTTTGGCACTCGAGAGTGCTGTTTGCTCCCCACCGCGCCCATTATATTCTTTGTCTTTGTCTTTTTCGTTCTTGGTCGTTCTATCTCGCAGCAGCGCGGCAGCGCTTCTTCTTTTCACGAATGCTGAGTTAAGGGTAAGAATTGGAATTGGAACCCCGCCTCCTCTCTGAATCAAATGTAATAAAAAGTGACCTAAGTTGTGTGTATCAAAGACGTCGAGAATTCTCTTCGTCCGCACACGAACGAAAGATAAAATACAAATATATCACCCACGCGGTAAAGAGAGAGGTAAAAGCTTTCTCCTCGCAATCCCGTGGGACGCGAAACAACGCAGAGAAAAGCGGTTTTGTGCGGAATTCAATTTGGGAATCTTTCAAAGTGTCCTCGAATTTAATAGGCTGTCACGCAAAGGTGGTTACAAACACGCGCGACGTGAAGACGTTCGCAGACGTTCGACGAGTACAACACACGGAAACTAACCACGTTCAAATGGAAACCAAGAAGAAATAAAAGTACAATTGATTGCAAAGTGAAGAAAGCAGCCACTTAACGGTCGAAACGTCAGGGTGTGTACCAGGTCGTATACTCGTATGGACCAATGCTAACGAAGATGTCGCTTTACTACTTCTTCTTAAAGAACAACCCTTTAATAACTTCGAAAACCGGACGTTTGTATACCACGCTCTCGTACTCGACGCTTTGCAACGCCCAGGTTTTCCCGTACGTGTGCACACGGTTAGTTTCTTTTCCGGTTTCCGGGTCGAGCAATTTTGGCGCGACCGTTTCGTGCGTCCAAGCGACGATAGAGCCGGATAAGTTGTACGCTTTCACATCCGGACGACTCTGGGCGAGTCTTTTCGAGAGCTCTTGGACTTTCTTTTGGGACCGGTAGCCGATCGTGCAGTAACAAACCACGATCGTTTCTTTACCGTCGTCCTGTTCTTCAAAGTCGTCGAACTCCTCCGCCGAAGACGCGCCCGGTATAATCGACACCGCTCTTTCCTCTTTCTCTCTGCAGTCCAAAAACAAAACGCGTTTGTTCGCATTCTTTTCTTGGTTGTTGATGACGTTCAAAACCTCTCGAACAGTCATCGACGGAACCGCGTCGTCGGTGAATTTCGCCACCGTCGCTTCAAGCGCTGCGCGGCGTCTCGCGTTTTCTTTTACGAGTTCTTCTTCTTCTTCTCTGTTGTCTTCTTCTTTGTCCGCCCAGTCGCCGTTTTTGGCGGCATCGACCCCTGCGCGAACATTCGTCTTCATTCGTGCATTGGCACCGACCAAAGGCCCGCTTCTTCGACGACGAAGAGAAGAAGAATAGCAACAGCGGTGCTCGACGTGGCAGTTTTTTCGTATTGAAACGTTGATCTTCCTTATCGGTACAATGTTGCGCCGCGCAAAGTGCAAGTAACAACTCTGGGGAAAAAAAGTGGATAAGAACTCTTCACTTGTGAGACGCTTTTCTTACGTTTCCGAAGACATTCGCGATACACGCAGGCAACAGAGAAAGAGAAATACGACGACGATGATGACGACGACAACGACGATTCAGACGACGATTCAGACGACGAGCGCGAAAGCGGCGTTGAGAAGACGAAGACAACCAAATCCGGTTTTTGTCGGTTATAAAAAGGGAACTTCGTCCAATGTGAAGCAGCAAACGTCTCGACAACGGA
>Ga0209091_10000792_pt1 | contig 29513 bp, 25 predicted proteins | sample ArcticOcean_MG_C_6_FD_187438 | JGI IMG/M metagenome (GOLD analysis project Ga0209091, IMG submission 187438) | Marine microbial communities from western Arctic Ocean - ArcticOcean_MG_CB8_128 (SPAdes) (version 2) | ecosystem: Environmental > Aquatic > Marine > Oceanic | place: Arctic Ocean...
CATAGAGGAAGGGAGCAAGTACGTCGGTCTCTCAATTTCATTGTCTACGACTAATTCTAGCGATCCCGATGGCATTATTGTTGACGCTAGTTGGCTGATTGAAGGGCAGATGTATTCGGGTCTTGAAATCAATTTCATTCCGACCCTGACTAGCAATCAAGTAACTCTCACGGTATATGATGATCAAGGAGCCTCACATAATGTAAGCATCACAGTCGATGCAGTAATTCCACCAATGCCTTCTGAGGTATTAGCAGTGCAAGAGGGTAGCGGAATTCGCTTGACTTGGCAAGGAGCAGCGGCACAATATCAGGTATTGAGAGACGGACAGCAAATCGCCCTAGTTGATGGAAAGACATACTTTGACGAACCTACACTTGGTGGTGAACATTCTTACCAGGTAAACTCGGTTGTAGATGGTTCAGTCATTGATTCAGGGCCTATCCAAAGCGCAAACATCGACATCTCAGCAATTTCCTTCGAGGAATCTAGCGATGATCTAGCCTCGCTGATTATGGCCATAGCGATGATGATTATTGGCGGGCTTGGTATCGCAGTATCTTTTGTCAATCGAGGTGATTAAATTGAGGATAAGAGTTATTGCAATACTCGCGATTCTCATATTCTCAGCATCTTGGACTCCGATGACCTCAGCAAAGTCAGGCGGAGAAGGAGATGACATTCGTTCTATGCAATGCGGAGGATCATGTCATTCAGACCCGGCGCTTAATGCCACCAGTGCAGCAATGGTTTCTGTAGAGCAGCCGAGTTCGAAGTGGGCCGGCCTATTGACTACAGTCACTGTTAATATCACCGATTTCCCAGAATCAGAGACACGAATAGTAGGCGTTTTCCTATTGACCAACGATCAAGGTGCCAAAGATACCCCTCAGCATGAGGGTTGGACAATAGTTGCAGATCCAAACGGCGGAGTAGTGAATTATATCGAAACCAGAGTCTCTAACGGTGAAACCAGCGTCTCGGTAACTTGGACACTAAAAGCCCCAGTTGTTGCTGGGAACTATACTCTACTTGCTAGCATACACCACGGAGGAGTTGGAAATAGCGTTTCCATTCATGGTAATTCCTGGCCGATTTCTTTTACAATAGATGAACCACCCGAAGACCTTCCACGACTAGCATCAACCTTTACTCCACCAAATACAAGATTAGTGAACCAAGAGACAATAATCACCCTTGAAACTGAAGATGTTACTGATTATATTGTGGAGATGAGAGTTCCTGGCGCCCAATCGGTAACTCTTGACGTCGTCGAAGGTACTTTCACAATCCCCCCTGCAATCAATTCCGGTTCAATCGAATGGCGAGCAACACTTTCTGGAGTTGGGCCAGATCAACAGACCCCTTGGTTCACGTTGATAGCAAAGGAAGAAGGATGGCAATCAGATCGAGTAGAACTGTATTTGCAAGCTTTCTCTTTACTGTTTTTGATGACTGGTTTGGTTTTGGTAAGCAATAGGAAGCCTAGAGCGGAGAAAATTGATTTGGTTGGAGTTATGGGACTACCTCAGCCAGATATCACCGCACAGATAATTTCTGAACCACAGCAGCATTCAACCCCAGTTGTCGAACACAACCCCGTAATTTCCACAATTCCTCCAGTGCCAATAGAAGGGCTACCGGCTGGTTGGACGATGGAGCAATGGCAACATTATGGCGAGCAATATCTTCAAGGAGGGTTGAGATGATATCAGCAGGCACCTTCCATGTGATCACTACCGAATTAGTAGTAGGAATGTTTGCATTAGCCGGTATCGCTTATCTGCTATTAGTTTTAGATAAAAAGCGAGAAACCGCAGATATAGTTGCACACTGGGCAATGTTAGGGGGATTGCTTGCTCTTCCTCTAACAATCATTTTTGGGATATATGCAAACCCAACAGAGCAGATTAGTAATCAATTATTGGCTAATAAGGTTCTATTGTCTTTTTCAGCACTTGGTATTTCAGTGGGTGTTTTGCTTAATCGTTGGCTCAATAAGGGTCCAATCTCCGGCAGGTTACACCCTTCGATTGGAATGGTTGCATGCGGGATGATACTATTGGTTGCTTCTTTAGGAGGAATGTACACCCGCGGAGAATCATTATTGTTCTTCTTACCCAAGGATATCGTGCTGATATTCCCTGTATGGGCTAGCACGATTCTATTGTTGATGGGCCTGATGCTTATTTCAAAATCAGCCGTAGATCATCGACGAGGCTGAAGAACTAGTTTCAGTTTCACCAGTGCCTTCTACCATTGAACGCACCTGCTCTTCGATTCTCTCTGCTTCTTCGAGTAATGGTGCGTGATCGAGATCGATGGCAGGTAATAATTCATTGAGATGACTGATTAGAGTGGCTGCTGCTCTAGCATCAGGGATTGTCGGGTCAGCCTCAACCATGATGCTCATGATATCCAATCCTCTTCTCCGACCTTCGCCAAGAAGGACGCCAGTAATGCCTTTGATTACACCCTGTTCAAGCGGTTTAATGCCCAAAGAACCTATTAATTCACGCATTTTAACCGTCGAACCGACACCGAGAACACTGATATCGTCACTATCTTCGTATTCTACAACCGGTTCTTGGCCATTCATCGTACTCTTCATTCCTTGTTTGGCAAAAGCATCGATAAGAACTCCAACTGCAAGGTCGGCACTCTTTGACCAATTGAATAGCGCATCAACGATACCGTGAACCAAGGGTTCTGGAACAATTAGTTCAGACATCAATAAAATTACCTTATCACATTTGGTTAGTTTCGGCGAGCAGATAGGTGTCCCGGCATAAGCGCGAATAGGCGGCAAAGGTTCTCCATCCTGAACTAGGCAAAGTGGCGGGAGGTGAGGGTCGATTACACCACCCACAAATTCTAATTCCAATTTTTCAATTAGATAATGCGCGACGATGCTTGAGACCATGCCAACAGATGGAAAACAACAGAAAATAGTTGCATCTTTGGTATCAACTAGGTCACTAATCTTAACAATCGCTTCGGCCATGTTCCGGCCACGGTTCGTATTGCGTATGAACGTCACTACCTTTCGGTCTAGCCCAAGAGAGGCTTGATGACGGAGGAGTTGATGGCCGAACATGACCGAATCGGAAGTTGTATCACATACGCTTTCGCCATCAGCATGGAATCGATTCGAGACATGCCCGCGGCAATATTGGCTCAGCCGGCAAAAACTACCGCGTAAGGCCGGTATGGCCGCTAGCCTTGGTACCATAGTCCATGCCTCCATTGAGGATTTATTGCAAATGGATTTGTCAGGTCGAGATGATCTTGAGATTGGATGGCTCGGCTCTACTGGTGAGAAGTTCTTGCGTCAGCGTTGGGAAGAAGAGAAGGAGATTTTCCATAACACCCCACGTAGGCCTAAATGGAAAGAAGAGGATTTTCCCAAAGCAAAGCGCCAGCAACGAGGAGCAATCCGTATGCTCTTACGTTTTATTGACTCGCCCGAAATTTCCAACGATAAAGTTTCAATTGCTCATTGGCGTAAATTGCATTCACGGGTTATTGCCGTAGAAGGTGAATTGCGAACAGCCGACGACCGCCTCATGGGCCGATTGGACATGTTATTGGCAGATGTCGACGAAAAGGGAAACCTTCGCTCTTGGGTTGTTGCCGATCTAAAGACAGGAAGGGTGCCCGAAGGAGGAATTCTCAAACCCGAAGTTCATCGACAATTACTCCTTTATCGCGATATTCTTGGTTCGAATAATCAGAACGCACCTCCAATACGCGCAGAGGGTTGGTACACCGATGACGCTGGTATTTACACGGCCGAAGGAGATTCGGTGATGGAAGCCGCTCTCAAAGCGTGGGAAGCGACGAAACCGAGCGAGACCCCCCTTGAAGCAACACCAGGAGAGAAATCCTGTGGTGGATTTTGCGATTGGAAAGCATGGTGCCCGCATTGGTGGAATTGGCGAGCCAAAGGCGGAGGAAGCAATTCTGATTTCAAAGACATCGTGGTATTATTGCAACATTACGATTCAGTCTCAGGTGGAGGAGTTGCTGAGATGTGCGAACCTGCAGATGAATCCGGAAGGGTGTTGCCCACGGGTTTACAGATGGCTATAAATTTCGATAATAGAGGAAAAGAAGCTCTCGAGGAGTTGCTTGAAAGCGGACATAAAGGTCCACTTTTCATAGGAAGTGCAATGATGAAACGTGGCACCTGTCGTGTGGGGCATTGGTGTGATGTCCTCGCTTGGTCACCCATTCCTGATGCTTGAAATATATTCTTTCAACTTGCTCCGCGCTTCATCATCTTCGATACCATTAGGCGAGAGAAGCCAATCGATGTATCCAGAATCGTCATCAATTATTTGCGAGACATCTTTGCCCCTGTGACGTCCAAAAGAAAGAACCAATCCTTCACCATCGATACGAATTCTTCCAAGTGGATCTAAGGTTTCCAAATCATCCATTCCACGACCTAACTCTGAAGCATCATCGCGAACATCACCGTGCATTAACCAACTTTCAACATCCTCGATTGAGCGACGAAAGGGAGCGGGGTTTTCTTGCATCAATTTCCACAGTAATAGCAAACTCGCTGCAGCATCAGCAGCAGCGTCGTGAGCATTTCTCAAGTCTATGCCATAACGTTGACATTGAGCCGAAAGGCGATGTGGTCTGGCGATTTTCAATCTCCTCACCAATTCTAAGGTGTCGATTACGACTTTGGGTTCAGGAGGAGATTTACCACAACGAAGAAACTCCTTATCCAGCAACGGCAAATCGAATCTCCTCACATTATGACCAACTATCACAGCACCATCTATCAAATCAAAGGCCTTTTGCGAGAAGGCGGAGAATAGCGGTTGCTCCCTGACATCAGAATCCATGATTCCGTGAACCGCTGATGCTCCGGGTGGAATCGGCCTTTGTGGATTTACCAAGGCTTCCCAAGTGATCGGAGAATCATCTTCCATCGAACCAAGCAATGCGATTTGAACTATTCGATCACGATTAGTCGATACGCCAGTGGTTTCCAGATCTAGTGCCAAGACCCTCTGTCCTGACAACATCTCGGTTACCATCATCTGGGCCAATCTGCCCTGATGCTTCAACCCCTCTACACAAGAATCATTACCGAGATAACCGAATTCTAGTTCATGGGCATCAGAGACTGGTTCAAGCGACCCGAACCAGTTCCGGTTCCAACATTTGCTGAAACAGAGGCTCTAGCGGAGAAAGAGTTAGCCAAGGAATATTCCGAATCGTTCGAGGATGGAGTCAACCAAGCTATCGATTTGCTCGATGGAGAAGAGGAGAAGTTAGTCGAACCCGAAGTAGAATCACCGGCTAAAGAATATGATGTTGGAGATATTGAGGTAGACGTTCTCTTAGACGATGAAATGAGTTCCAATGTTGAAATCAATGTAGTCAATCATATCGATATCAACAAATTGGAATCTCCACTTGAGAACGCAGAGATAGTCGGCGACATCTCTCAAGAAGTCGATATGTGACCAAACATGGACGCGCGCCCGTCATCATTAGATAGGAGCGCGTTGGACATACGCCTATGTCAGCGAGGAGAGAATGGCTCCTCCTGCTCACAACCCTGCTCCTCTTTGCACCAGGATGCACCCAAGTATTGGAATTAACAGTCCAACCGCGCGCTGTACTTACCGCTAACCCAGTCAGTATCCAGGAAGGGGAAATGGTCGGCTTTGATGCTAGGGACTCGGATGCAGTCGAGGGCGTAATCTCCGAGTTTCGCTGGAATTTTGGTGACGGTAGCACCCAGACCACCATCTCAGGATACACCTCTCATCTCTACGAGGATAATGGCATATTCATAGTTGAATTAGTAGTGATGAACGATCAAGGAGGAGAGGATAGTACTACTGTTACGGTAAAGGTCAACGGAGCACCACTTCTCAATCTCAGTATACCAGATGAAGTTAGAGCAGGCGATATCGCTTTACTCGACGCAAGTGATTCAACAGATCCTGAAGGAGTGCCTCTTGCCTATGTTTGGGACTTAGATACCAACACAGATAGTGACGGCGATGGAAATGCGGCAAACGATGTCGACGCGACCGCACAAAAGGTCTACCTCGATACCAATCAAAGCACTACCATCAGCGGATTGTTGACCATAGATGATGGGCAAGGAGGAATAACCTCGGAACCATTCATAATCGATGTTCTTACAAGGAAGTATCAAGTTACTTGGCAAACCAAAGAACTGACTTGGGAGTGGAATGATTATCTTGAGCAGGGAGAGGTTTGGCAGAGTAGTATGTTTCCAGGAGATGGAACCCGCATTATGTCTTATCATGCATTACTAGAATTGGATAATGATTTACCGCCTGCTGATAATTTCACTTTGGAATTGAAAATGATAGATGATGGTTATTCTAAATCTAATGCTACCGAGCCGGGAAACATTACGCAAAATGACCCAATAAAGGCTGAATTATCTGATGATGACATCAATCCAGCAGGCGTCTCTGAAGAATACGAGGCTGATTCTGAGCAGGAATTACTTGAAAGACTCTTGGGGATGAACGATGCAGATGCAGGACAAGGCGAATGGATTTGTTATGTGGTTGCCGACCAGACAGAGCCAGACCCTGCAATCCCAATTCCTGGAACCGATCTTGATACTGGAAATAATTGGACACTGTCTCTAACTGTTACCGTTCAAATCCCTGTTCTGAAGGAAATCGCTTACGATCAGTCTTGAAACGAGACCGGCTGAACCGATTTCCAATTTGCAGTTGCTAACTTTTTTGCCTTACCATCTGCGATAATCGGGTGGATACTGTTGAGGCGACCATGCATACCATGGACTTGAAATTTAACTCGCAACTCAATGCGACCATCTCTCTGAGCGATTTCGAGCTGATTTTCATCTAACTCATGATTTGCCATGCTATCTTCGCCATCAGCGTTTCGAACCGAAAGAGTGGTCCCACTGATTGAAAGACGTGGTTTGAAATCGTGGTCATCAGGGTGATTCATCCACACATTCAAATCTACAGAGAGTAAATCTCTTGTGTTAATACGGGTAATTGAAATCGTATCCACCATCGCAATCAACCCCCCCCATCGGGCGGACATTGATGGGTCTTTCCATTGCTAGAAGTACTTGGGACGCCCCGGGTTTCTTTGATATGGAAGGAAAATGAATCTCGACTTATGTCACCCCCAACAATAGGTAAAGGCGCACAAAAGAAAGCACGATTGAAAAGACTGATAGATGAGGTTAAACGCTTTGTATATGCAAATCCTGGTTGTTCAGCCCAAACGATTGCAGCATCACTTTCCATCGACCGCAATATGCGTAACCACGGATTGACCCCTCGTAAGATTGGATTTTTTATTCCCCGGCATCTAAAGACACATCTAACCTGGTGGTATGATTACAATGCTGGCCGTCGTGTTTACGCCCCAATACCAGAAAATGATGAGACGACAATGTGATGTGTGTCTTGCCAATCGCTGGAGGCATGGGAGAGGTTGCAGCTTATTTCGATCTCGACGGCACCCTTCTCGATGCTAGTAGCGAAAAGACACTGACCGCGCACTTGCTAAAGAAACAACCATGGCGCATATTGATCACAACTCCGGCATGGACTCTCCGCTTGCTAATTGGTTTACTAAGTGGAAAGTCATTTTATGATGCAGCAAGAAATCGCGGTCACTTTACTTTAGCTAAATGGCAGACTCTCGAAGATTATTCCAATATCCTTGTAAAATCTAAATTGGCAACTAAAATACCCGAAGAGGCCAAAGAGAGAATTGAATGGCATAGGCAACAAGGTCACCGATTGGTATTGGTAACAGCGACAGTTGCGCCTATGGCTGAAGCAATGGCCAAAGAGTTAGCAATGGATACAGTATACGGTTGTGGACCGGGAAATAGAGACGGCATTATCTCGGGTAGTGAGAAAGGTTGGTCCGTACCACGTAGAAAGGGAAAGGCTCCTATCGTGCAAAAGGACGCAGAAGAGAACAGTCACGATTTGGCACAGTGCTGGGCTTATGGTAATACTATGGCAGACTCATGGTTCATGCGTATCTGTGGTAATCCTTGTGCAGTTAATGCTGAATCAGCACTGCTCAAGATGGCCAACGAACAAGACTGGCAGAATTTTTCATGGCGTATTTGAGCCATGCGTCGCGCTTATATCAGGAGGGCCGGTGGCCGGAATCCAAGGCCCCATAGTGTAGCCTGGATATCACAGTGGCTTGCGGAGCCACGAACCCGTGTTCGAATCGCGGTGGGGCCGCTTAAGTAAACCGTAGAATTATATGCGACCGTTTTTCCCAGCGGCCTATGTCCAATAAAGTTAGACCGCTCTTCCTTGCGTCTTTGATGATTTTGTCTGTGATTTTAATTGCTCCTACTGCCCAAGCAGCAGATAGTGATAATGATGGGGTTGATGATGCAGATGACGCATTCCCAAACGATTCGAATGAATGGAATGATACCGATGGCGATGGTGTCGGCGACAATTCAGATGCCTTCCCAGAAGACCCCGATGAGTCAGAAGACTTTGATGGCGATGGTGTAGGTGATAATTCAGATTGTGAACCCGAGGATTCAGCAGTAACATACACCAATAATCCAGTTTCATGTTCGGGTTTCACAGAATTATCCTATCCTTATGTGGCACAAGCAGGTTCTAGTGACCCCCCTGGCCTTTATGACGTTCATTTCGCAGTATTAGAGACATCTGGCAACGAATGCACAGAGTGTTCGAATGAAGAAATAGATTTGATGAGTTCCAGCGGGACTCTTGATATCGGGATTATGAATGAATTTCAAAACTGGTCAGATCAACACGAATTCGTAGAGTTCTATTTCCAATATATTGATGATAACAGAAACGAACAATATGATAGCGGCGAAATCTATGTGATATCGTGCGAAAGTAGTACGACTCAAGGCCATATTGTAATCGCCGATGGGCGAATTTACGCATATGATTATGAAGAATTCTGGCCTGATGCTTATGGCATTAATATTGTAAATGAAGACGACGATGAAGAGCCAGAACCTGATACCGACGGCGATGGCTACTTAGACGAGGATGATGCCTTCCCTGAGGATTCCAATGAATGGGAAGACTCTGATGGCGATGGTGTAGGTGACAACTCTGATTGTGATCCTTACGACTCATCAGTAACAAGCACTAATGAAGAATTATGCATGGTAGTTGGTTTGAAAGACTTCGATGAATCGCCTGCAGGATGTGACGGCGAACACGAAGATGAAGGCAGTGATTGCTGGAATGGCTACTTAAGAGCCGATAAAAACGAAGTGAAGATTGTATTAAAAAACTTAGATGATGCTTTAGAATACACATTAAATATTACTGATAGCGAATATGAGTCTGGTTCTAATCAGGTATTCCATTATACGGCATTCCAATATTTAGTGACAGAAGAAGGCCACCAAGAAATGTATGAAGAAAGGGTGCACATCAATTCTGATGAACCTCAATTTATCTGTTCAAGAAACCTAGAAATAACCCTCTCTTATTTTGATCCAAATGATCAGGATAATGATTCGCATCAGGTTCAATATTGGCAGGATGTCAATTATTACGGGTGCGAATCTCGCCCACAACCACAAGCTATGCTAAAACACGCTGATGGTGGAGAGATTAAGGAAAACTCACCCGATGAATTATTCACACAAGGCGCATCTGTAGAATTATCCTTCGAAGTTCATAATTTAAAGAATGACACAAATTACTCTCTACAATGGCGAGCGACGGATGAAATGAATGATGCCGGACAGATGCAAATGAGTTATTTCCATAATGAAACTCTAGAATCTATATCATCCAATAACTCAGATGGTACGTATGAACATTACTGGACTCTAAACATTCCCAGTGATTCTTGCCTGGTAGATATAGAATATGTATTGACAGAATTAGACTATGACGGTTTCAATGAAAAGCACGGCATGGTTGATGTGTTAATTTGTGATTGGCTTGTAACATCCCGAACAGGTGAAGATACTTTTACTTCAGAAGCCTTCTTAAATCTCGACACACAAGGATTGGTTTTGAATATTAATGATAATTATGGCCTTTGGACGCACTATTACGTCGATTATGTGACAGGAAACCGAGATAAAATTCTTACTCAAACAGAATTTGATTCATACTTCGAGATGTTCACCGAAGAAGGGGATGATGATTGCATCAGTGCAGAAATCGGTAATGCTTGGACAATGAACGGCCAATTAATTGAGAAAGACCATTCCTATTGCGAATATGCATTCGACGACAACGGTACTCAATTCTCAGCATATGTTCTTCTTAATGGTTCATGGCAAGCCGATGCAAATGGTGAATGGGTTCTTGAAATCTATACTGGAGATATTTACAGTGATTGTACAATTGTAACCTCAAATTCTTCGGCAGCCGAGCAATTTCAGGGGATGTTCAAATGTGTGAGTGATGAATTAGAGTCAAATTACTATGATAATGATGGTGGAGATTTCGAAGATTCTTGCCAAGTAAATAATGATACTGGCAAATGGTCTTGTAAGTATTATTGGCAACATTCTGAAGAGCCTCCTACTGAATATGATTCATGTGAAAGAGAGACGTATGATGAAGACGACTGGGTCCAATTTGAATGTCAGAACGAAGGACAATATCGAATAAATCACTATCAGCAAGATCAGTGCAACCCTTCTGATGGAGTCTTCTATTGTAAACACCCTTCAGATCCTTGGGAAACCAATTATGGAGATGAGAACACCTGTGTATGGAATGCTGACCCAATGTATTGGGAATGTGACAATGGCAGCTGGTGGAGATATTGTGAAATGCAGCATGCAGATGCTGCAGATTCTAACAACAGCGAACGTATATGGTATTGTACGGATATCTTTGGAAGCGACGAGTCATTCGGTAATACCACTGGAAACAGCCATTTTTCGGACGAAACCGTGCCTTCTGAAGCAGATTTGCAAACCGTTCGATACGGCGTAACTAGTAGTGATAGTTTTGATTTAATTAACGCCAAATTCGTCCGTGATGACGGAGTCAGTTTGATGATGGCTGTATCTTCAGGATCAGCCTATGTCGATATTCCTTATGATTGGGATCAGATGGAACGTGGACGCTTTGTCTGGAAGGCAGTCTCTGATGACTCGAGTAATGGAACCGATGATTCAAACAATACTTCCACTGAAAACAGACTCCCTGTATGTGATGTATTCGCTGTATCCAATGTTGGCGCATCTGGACAAATAGCAGCCTCGGATATAGCTTCCAAACTTGCAGGTAATACCGCTCTTACAGCCCCACTAACTGGAACACTAACTGTTCCACTGACAGCTGGGTCGTATGAGTTCATGGTGGATTGCACAGATCCGGATGGAGATGACCTTGTAATTTCAATCAATGATGGCATAACAACAGTCACTGCAGAAGCAATGGATGGGCACTTCTATGGCGGCTTAGGATTTATTGTGAAAGAGGAATCTACCTTCACCTATGAAGTGACAGTAACATGGACTGATGGAACCGAATCTGGGGAAGTTAAGGTGACATTTGATGCAGTAATGGGAACACCAGAACCAGATGAGACAGCATCTACTAGCGGATTGCCAGGATTTACCGCGCCACTATCGATGCTTGCACTTCTTGGAGCAGCTATGCTCCTTGGACGACATAAAAAAGAGGAATGATTGATTTAAGTCATAGTCGAATAGAGCTAGTTCTCAATTCGTATCGAACTATGGCCTTACGGTGAGTATCATAGGCCATATTTTTGCCTTTGATTGTACTAGGCGATTAGAATCCGGGCTGGGCGCAATTGAAGCAAAGGGCACCGGGGCCGTCCACTACTGAACCACAGCGTGGACATTGCGATGAACCTGTTTGGTTTTTTGGCAGGTCATCACGTAGGATGATACCACCGATGAAGACCATGATAATCCCTACTAAAGATCCCAGTAAACACACTAATTGAATGGTTTTGAAGTCATCGCAAGTGTTACCATTAGTTAGTAAACATTCGAGTCGAAGGTCTCCAGCGAATGAAAAGAGAGGCATGAATATTGCAATTAATAGTACTCCCGATGCCATCAAATGTCCTGCACGCATGAATAGTGTCACTAGTATTCTCATTAGAAACCTATGGCAAAGGTAGAAGCCATTTAATCAGCAATATTATTCGATATCTGATTCAGGTTCCCATCCCCATTTCTGAATGTGTAGAGAGTCAATTTTTACTAAACCAAAAAGGAACGATTCTTCATCATGGAATAGGAAGTTCTCAGCACCAATCGTTCTAGATTGAACACCTGACATATATTTTTGGGAATCTTTATTCTCTTCTTCGATCCAACATCTCCTTCGCATATGGTTTACAACTTCCTCCGGAGTATTTCCATAAGCATATTCTTCTCTGATTTCTCCACCACTTTTCCACCAAACAACAATTTTAAATTTTTCACTTAACTCCTTTCCAATCATAATTAATTCCTTTGCAATCAAAGCATCGCGCTCATCTGGAGTCATTAGTGGTCCGCCCATGATGGTTAATCTAATATCCACATATTCATCCTTTTCATTGATTTCAAGTTAATTAGTACTAATCGTACAAGTTTACCTGTGCCATGAAGAGCGACGATTATAGGCAAGATGGCTGTTTAACTCAGAACGCATCTTCGAGGTCACTCACCAGGGGCTTCAAGCCAACGACCCTGGAAGGTTGAATCTGAATTGTCGACGCGAATAAAGAGGTCGAGTGAAGACCAAACCAAACTGTTGAACCCACTCTCCATCCCTTCTTGCCCTCCAGCTTTTGCAGTCATAAAATCGAGAGTATCCGAAGGTGAATGCCATTCTTGCCAGAATGAAATTTCTCCGCCCGGGCTAAAGAAATTAAACGTTGGATAGTCGGCAGAAAAGAATGAACAGTGATCTGAAGCGCACGATTCCGCAATCTGCCAATTGATAGGATTGCCTTCAGTTGGTTGATACGCAAGGTCATCGTCTATTATTGTCCCAACCCAGTCATACATCAATTGCATGTTATCATCGCTTGCCCCTGCAATACTGATTTGCCATTCGTACTTTGTTGCAGAAAAAATCTCTCCGCCCGGCCCAACTAATGGCTCAGATTGAGGTATTATTGGATAATTAAGGGAAACCATATCGAAATTCATGTAAGCTTTAACAGTCACATTTTCAGGCAAATGCTCAACATATGCTCGAGAGCCAAGCAATCCTTCTTCTTCACAAGACCAGAGTGCCGCAACAACCGTATGATCAAATTCCATTGAAGCAAGAGCCTGCGCCATTTCTAGTGAAACAGTTGAACCAGATGTATCGTCGTTTGCACCTTCATTCGTACCTCCTCCCGGAGGAGTGAACAGGTAAGCGATGTCGAAGTGCCCTCCAATTACGATATACTCATCGGGATTGGTTCTGCCCCAATTATATCCTACAACATTTAGTTGGTCAGGGTCATCATCATATCGTGTAACCTCAACAAAATCAAAGCCCATATCCCACATCTCATCAGCCATAGCCTCAGCTGCAGCCTCGTATGCATCGCCTCCTTCGTGAACAGATGCACTTGCACACCAGCGGTTGTTATACGAGGACGTGAGCATATCGATTGTCTCGTAAGCACGTCGGCCATCAACCAACATGTATTCTTCACTATCCAGCAGTGTTAGTGTCGCATTCCAAAGCAACTCACCAGCTGAAATTGAAATATCTACACTTTCTCTTTCAGAGTCTAGAATAAGTAATTGCAGTGATTTCTTTTCAGGTGGAAAAGTTGTCTCCACAGGATCTCTAGCAACTCCGGAATCATCAACATAAAATAAGCCAGCAGATCGATTAAATGTCCAATTAACATTTGAATCTACTTCGATCATCATATATTGTCCACGCGTTGCTTCTGAAACATCTCCGACAGTTAATTGAGGAGTGATTTCAATTGTTTCCTCGCCAAAGCAGCCCGAAAGAGGCACTGCTAACAGTAGAAGAGTCAGAAGCATGACTCGTAGCAGGCGCATACAGAGCGCTCGCAGAGGTGCTATTTGTCCCTGATGGTCACACACCAACTTTGTTAAAAAATCAAATGTTTTGTTTTTAGTTATTTTATTGAACGCGAGGAAGAAACGAAAATGGGGTAATATTAATTCTTACCATTACAGTCAGAACACACATTTGAAACTCACTGTTTCAGAGATAGTCAAACTATCTCTATTGAAACCGATCAGCGCATTATCTAGTGATTAGACATTAGTTGGAAAGGACTTGTGAATCGGTTTATCCATAGTCTAGGTGTCTTAGTGCTTATATTCGGCAAAGCTTATCGCAAATCGCGCATCTGAATGAACTCCCAACCATTCGAATTAGCCATTTCAAAAAGCCTAGATAAATCTTCATGACTAATTGTATCTCTAGTTCCGTTAATATCATGTGCATATAGCAGAATCGTCCCCTCTTCCTCTTCATCAATTGTCAGCAAAACATTCTCTAAATGTGACTCTTGACCACTAATCTTTAATGCTTTAAAACCACCAGTATCCAGACAATCAGTATGCCATGGATGAATCTCATCTCCAAAAATCGAACTACTAGAATAACCCACACCCCTTACAATCGGAATCTTAGTTTGAATTAAATCATCCATCGAATCTGTACGTGCTCCGAAAGGATAAGCAAATGAATCGATTTCAAAATCATTATCTTCCATAATCGATAAACTTGTAATCACCTGGCTTTGGAACCATTCCTCTTCACTACCCCCTTCTTCAACAAACGTGACTAAGGAGCTGTGGGTAAGTGTATGGAGGCCGATTTCATGCCCCTGGTTTTCAAAGGAATGCAAGGTGACGTAATCCTCATCTGAGAGTGATTCTTGACGGTCGATGAAGAATGTAACATTAACTCCGTATTGGTCAAAGAGCGGCATGGTAGAGTTCCATCTTTCCAAATGGGCTTTATCATCAAAAGATAATGCGATTCGTTAATCTTTGGCAGGATTCGAACAATCTCCATCAACAAAATAGTCGACTACAAAATAGCCAGAGAAACCAATACCGGTAATGAGGAGTATTATGCAAGCTATTTGGGGCCATCTATTGCCATCTAAAGAACCCATGTTGAGAGGCTGGTGATTCAACTATTTGTCACTTATTTTCAGCCTAGGGGGCAATATCATCTTTGAAAGGCGAAACAATCTAAATTGAGAATTTACATTCCTAAAAAGAAAACCATTACCATTATTACAACTGCTAAAACAATAATTATCTGAGTAAAGCGATTAGGTTTTTCTTCCTCTTCAATGGATTCGATATCGTCCATTATAATCCCTAGAAAAACCATATCATAAAGCAGTATATGATAAAGATAACTACAAAACCGACAACTGTGTAACTCTGTATGTCAGGATTTACTTCCTCTATGCTAATTATCTTATTGATATACCGGATAATTACTGCAAGTAGATTGATAGATAAACCAATCAGAAGAAACCCTATCGGAAATATCATAATAAATCCATCATATCCAGAGGGGGGATAAATTGTGAAATAAATCCACAGACCTACAACTCCAATCAGCCCAATGACCGCAATTCCTGCTCCAATAATATTCATCCATTTTAGAACATTATGGAATAACTGTTTACTATCGCTATCCCGAGAAAACTCCTCATCGCAATGAGGGCATTCGAATAGCCCAAAAGCGCCTTCCTCTAGCGCGATATTTTTGTCACAATGAGGGCACAGAATCTCATTCACATCACGCCTACTAGTCTTCATGCCATAACTGTTGACTAGCCTCCGCGTAGTAAGGGCATTATTTATGTAGCATTATTGGTATGAGATAGATTTATTGAGCAAATGATTGAGGAGCAAATATGAACAAGCGCTTGGTTTCAATTAACCTCGTCTTGTTATTTTTTCTTTCGGCCATATTAGTCCCTTCAGCCAATGCAGACTATGATTCGGATGGCATAACCGACGATGCTGATATTGATGACGACGGTGATGGCGTTGCTGATATTGGTGACTCTTGCCCAACTGGGACATTAGATTGGATTTCAAACGAAACAAGTGATTATGATGGTGATGGTTGTAAAGATCGTTCAGTATTAATTGATTTTTATGATACTGAAGATTGGACTTATCAGGAATTCACATTTACGATAACAGCAGGCCAATCCTTTGACATCTACCATGAATGCGCCCCAAATTGCCGATACGAAACCAAAATCACCATGGAGAAACCAGATGGAAATTCCGTTTTCTGGGGGAGCTATTTTATCGAAGACGAAAGAGAATCGACATTCCCATTCTACGCGGAATCGAGAGGGAGACTCTCACAAATATTCGGAATGCTGGGAGATGTAGTTTATGGTGATAATTCCATAACAAATTCATGGAATCAAGCAGGAACCTATTCAATTAATATTACCGATTATAATCAGGATTATTACAATGATGGATACGATGTTGATAACGGGGGCGTCTCTCTTTTCGTGTATTTGGTTGGTTCTGAGGACGCTGAAGATATCGATGATGATGGCGATGGCGTAGTCGATTCTCTCGATCTCTGCATGCTTGGCGAAAGGAATTGGATCTCTACAGAATCTACAGATGCAGACGGTGATGGATGCCGAGATTTAGACGAAGATGATGACGATGACAATGATTTATGGGGCGACCACATGGATCCGTGTACAAATTATCAAACTAGCCCAGTCGATGGCGTAGGGGTTCGAGAATACCTCTTGAGCGATTCATTTAACGAATCGAATTCCGAAATCGAACCTGCAATAGGTCATGGAACACCAGTCTTTGAGGACCTGAACGGCGAGAGTGCGCTGTATCTGGGCGGCTATGATGCAGTCGAATTTCCGAACAGTCTTACCGATGGATTAAATCATTCAGAACGAGTTCAGTTTTCTTTTGATTTCAATCTTAATGATTCTTATTTTAACAATTCACACCTAACTGCTGGTAATTCTAGTCCTGACTATCAAGGACAACCCGGAGACGGAATTAGAATTTTAATTTCTAATCAATTAGCAGGGTTTGGCAATCTCGGTTATTCATTATGGGTGAAGAGTGATGTTGATGATGCTAGAAATTACGGGCTTTCAATGCAGATTACCCAACCAGGGATTGGAAACCATTTCCTTAATCCCATGCTCAATCGTAATCTGTCCTTTGAAAAGTGGTATACTTTGACAATCACATATGACTTTGCCTTAGAGAATCCAACAATCGAAGTTCTTCTAAATTCACAGCGGTATGTGTATTCATTAGGTCCGAAAATTGACGATATTGAATGTATTAAGGCGCATTTGATCGAGACTCCTGTTCGAATCGGCTCAGATTTAACCGGAAGTAAATTTGGCACTGAAGAAGTAAACAGTGAAGGTGTGTTTGGCAAAGTAAATTCAACACCCTCCATTGGAATGTATGTACGAAATTTCAGTGCTAGTTCACCCGTTCCTTGGGGATCATCGATTGAGATGAATAGTGCGTTAAATGCGCTGATTGAACATATGAATGGCAATATCACACTAGATGAAATAGGAATAGATGGGAATTTAGAAAAGGTCGTTTCAAATCTCTATGTTCCATGGTCTGACATTGGTGTAAACGCAGTGCGCTATATCGATACATATGCTGCAACTCAAGGCGCAATATTTGATGCTGGAGAAATTAAGTGGACTCCTTCTACAGATCATCCTTTGCGATATATTGGCTTTACAATGCAAGTCTATATTTTAGAATCAGTATTTACTTCCGAAAACATCCTTCAATCAGAAGGGATTGATTTTCCTGATGCTAAATATTTCCCAGGCCTCGTGGGCGAAAATGCCGTGAGAGTCGCAGATGGGAAAGCAATGATACGAGGAACCTATCAAACAGATCCAGCGCGAAGTTTCGGCGACGATAAGCGATTAATACAGCCGACTGGATTTTTTGCACCAGCAGGTGAAATAGTTACGATTGAGGTTGCAGGAGAACATACCGATGGCGGATTAGTGGCTTGGGTTGGTGCTCATCAAGCCGATCTTCGAGTGGTCACAGATGGCGCATATGCACGGTTTCCCAAAGTTGGAATGTCTTTCCCGATAGATTCAGCAACTACACATGTGGCCAATCCATTTGGTGGTTCAATATACATCATGACACCAGACGGTGCACAGGAAGGAGATCTCGAAGTTACAATCTCAGGAGCTGTATCTTCGCCTTTATTTTCAACCAGAGAACTCAGCCAAACTACCTATGAAGAATGGAAGATTGCGGTGGAAAGCAGAGATGCGCCATGGGGAGATATTGCCTCCGACCGGTTCATGGCGAGTTTCCCTCTAAAGCACTTGGAATATTCAAGGGATTTACTGTGTTCTTTCGACGGAACTCCCGGGACCTTTAGTTATCAGAGTTGTACCTTTTCAGTGCCCGAAGGAGAAAACATCACACTAGAACCAGCTGTTGGCCACCACGATGAAGAGGTTACAATAAAAATCACCTATCCTGGCTCTACTACTATAACTTATGATTTAGACACCCTGTACGAAAATTCAGCACAGGGAGAGGGTGATCCAGAACCAGAATGGCATACATCTGGTAGCGGCGTTTTTTCAAAGGTTTCTAATCAAAGCGGAGAGTATAAAGTTGAACTCATCAGTTCTGAAGGAAATGGCGGAGCAACTTTCTATGGCGCGGTGATGAATTATTCTAAGGTTTACAATCCAACTGAACTGCTTGAAGTTTGGGACGGTGCGATTGATTCATACTTAGTCCTTGGAGGGTGGCCATTAGAGAGAGGAGATGCACAGCAACATATGTGGCTATTACCTGATATCCAAACCCCTGCTGCTGGAACAGTAGCACCTGCTGAAAACCCGATGAGTATGGCGGCAGATGTTAATTCGATTCGGGAAAGTACCATGGCCTCACGCCGAGACCTTTCGTGGTGGGCCGACCCTCGATTTGTAGTAGAAGAAGTATTCAACAAGGGAATAATGACAGTTTGGCATGAATGGGGACATATGCACAACATTCCATCACTGTTGGGGGAGGGTGAATCGACAGTCAATGTCCCAGCCGCAATAATTCTTAATACCATATTCAATCAATCGCTCGACGACTCATTAGCGAATGCAACTTTTCAAGGATTTAATCGTAGTGAAACAGCAATAGATTGGATGGTTACTTCGAATTTCCGTAACGGTGAACGGATTGGTGAAGGATACAAGGGCTATACCGCGGAAGGATATCCACTCGACCAAGTAAGTTACCAGGCGAGAGGAATTGGAAGATATATTGATATGGCTTATCTCTATGGTTGGGATTCCGTTGGCGGGACACACAATGTGTTCTATCAACGTATAGTTGACGGTTCAACGAAATTAAGTGAAATTGGCGTGACCAGCGATTCTGATTTCACCAAGACATCATCTCAGGTAATTGGCGCTAATATGGCGCCATTTTTCGAGTTCTGGGGGCTAGAAGTAGATCAAGAAATACTCGATGAGTTGAATTTGATGCCGCGTTCAGAACCCGTAAAATCATTACTTCTGGAGTATAGGGAGATTCTTCCAAGGAATATCGAAGAATTTACTGAATGGCATGACTCAACCGAATCACGTATGGGAGCATGGCAAGGTCCTCAGGTAACCTCTTATCTAGCTACATACAATAATTCCACAGGGCAGGCAGGTTTAGATCGCATTGACACAATATTATGTCTCTATTTCGAAGTCAATTGTGCGAATGTACCTGGTGTTATTCCTAACCCCGCGCCTGTAGAAAACGATCCACCATCTGATGACAATGATGCTTCTAATGAAGAAAACGAAACATCTTCAGATGATAATGAAACCTCCACTGGAGACAACGAGACTACTTCTGATGGCAACGAGAGTATAGCAGGAAACTCAACAGACCCTGATAATGAGACCACAACCCCTGATAATAATTCGACAATAAATAATGGGGATGGAGATACTGGAGTTGCTAAAGATAGTGCTAGAGAATCAAATTCAGAAACCTCACTAATTATATCAGCATCAATCATATTAATTGTCATAGCAATTCTAATCACAACCCAATTAAAAAGAAAGAAAAACCTAACCCCAGAAATAGAAGAAGAATAAAACACGGCTTCTTAGTCGATGATTTATGGTAGAAGTAATGGAATTGGGCAATTCAGCTCTACAGGGGTTAATACTCGGGGTTTTGGCAGCATTTGTGTTCAAATTCGCATCAAAGGCAATCAAATTTCTACTCGTAATTCAATTCATACTTTTGAAATGGCTTGAATCTAGACAGATGATTATCGTTGACTGGCATAGAATTACCTTTGGACTGGCCGAAGAAAAGGATTTACTTCAGCAAGCAGATACCATCGTCTATTCTCTGATCGATACAGGTTCGTTTGGCATAGCTGCCATTATCGGTTTCGCTTCTGTAAGGCGATTTTTCAAGTGACAGAAAGAAGAGAAAAACCTAATCTAACTCTTAATTCTTTCAGGAGTGACCCATTCATCCCAACTTGAATCAAATCCAACATAGTGAATCAGATAGGACTCTCCCGAAATATCTTGGATGATTGCATCCCACCAAGTCCCTTCCCATTCAACTTGAATTTGCATACCTCGGGAATATGTGTTATTGAATGGGTGCTCATCAGGCCTTTCAGTCCACCCAGTTGGCCCAACTACATACATCGTGTTCCTTGTTTCAACCCTAGCAGTTGCCCTAGCATCGTATGTAACAGATTGAATAGCTGAGGACTTGATCTTACCTTCACCTAACTTTGGATGAGCATATGCATACCCTCTTAGTATTCCATCGGAAATTATAGCATCACGAATGACGACTTCTGGTTTGGTTTGCGATAATTCTGAATCTTCAGAACCAAGCATAAATTTAGCAAGAGAACGATAGTCAATTTCTGAATCTAATCCAATTCCCATTTCGCTAAATTCTTGCATTACATCATCTATTGATATCTGTTCATCACTCATTTCAGTGAGAATTGTAAAATATTCTTTCGCAGAAATTGTTCCGCTATTATCTGCATCAAAAACTTGGAATGCTTCGATAAGTTCTCTTTCTTCTTTAGATTCGTTTTCGATATAATCTTGAACTTCTTTAGATTCTTCATTTAGAGGTTCGATCCTTCCCCATTCGACATTATACTCTACGTCTCCATCATCAAAATGAATGTTGAATGTAAAATCTGCGTTCTCACTGGCGATTTTGCCAGGGAAATAGTGACCATGGTTTTTCCAATTAACGAATACTCTGTCTCCTGATTTTAAGGGTATGCTTGCTGGGCGTATAGTTCCTGGTGACGTCCCAATCACAACGGCTAATTTAGTTTCGATTGCAGTGTCCTTAGGAACTTCAACCCTGTAGGTACCGTCATCATTTATTGCTACTACTTTACATCGATTTAGCCATCGAGCATTTGTTGGACTGTGGTACTCAACATGGTCTCCAACTTGGAAGGATTGAGGTAGTTCAATATCGGGAGCAGGTGGGGCTTGAGGAGGAGTATTATCTCCGAGCATCCCTAACTGTTGCAGTGCTGCTATAACCGCTGCAGTAACAGTTGCAGGGTCATTGTTAATCACCGTATTACTAACTACATCTCCACCTATTACTGAGTCTTGCATTGAGAGCGTTTGATTGTTATCGGGAGGGGTCAAGGGTTCTGATGCAGGAGGAGCGGGAATCCATTCATTACCTATCCATATGAACTTACCATCTGGACTGTAAACAGGAGCATCGGTCATAACTATCGCATAATGTTGTAATACTTCTGCTTTGAGAATAAAATCACTCTTTATAAATTCAAGGAAGGCCTTCAGAAGAATCTTCCTTAGGGGTGCGGTCACCCGAACTGAACATTAGATACATCAGTCCAGTTAGACCAATTCCAATCATTAGCAGGTGGCTAATAGTGAAATGTTCGAGTATCGAATTGTAAAAACTTTCACTAGTCGCAGCCGTCTTGTGTGATGCATGAATAACAATCGATATAATTGGAAGAGCCCCAAGAGTCGCGAAGAACTTAACTGAGTTAATAGTCACTTTTTCGACTAAATCAGTAGTGAAATCTTCTAACATATTAGTTATTGCAAAGGCTGCAAGAATCGACCCAGGGATAATTATTGCATAATGCAGTTGTCCAAGTAGGGAGGGGGGTGAAAGCAATGTCAGTCCAAAAAGAGCACCAAGATAGATTATGAAACTTCGTTCAACAGGCTCGAGTATTTTGTCTAGGGGGATGATTGAGAGGATTGCAAGGAATGGTGTGAAAGTCAGCAGACTAGCTACTATTCCGGCCACCATAACTCCTACGACTGACTCAAGATCAGTTAGTATATTACTTACTAATAGAGACGTTGCAAGGCCGCCTATTACAGCGAATAGAAGCGCTAATGCCACCTTTTTACCCATCGAGCGCTCCCCCTCATCTTCAGTAAGCTCACCAATGATTAGGAATAATAGGACTGGTAGTACAACTATTACTCCAATCGGTGATGACAAGATCGACAGTATTATCGCAGGTACAATCAGAAATGAATGAGGCTTCTTTCCTGCCAATCTACTGGTTGAGAATAGCACTGCAAATAGGGTGAACATTTGCGCCATAGCAATACCTAGGGGCAGTGAATTTACATCTGCTTGAACAAGATAGAAAAAGTACGAAAACATGGCGATAATAGAGAACATTTTCGCCATCATCGAGGGCTCATCTTTAGCTCTTTTCTTGGCAATAGCATGTTTATCAACCTCCTCTTCCGAAATTGTCGAGGATGCAGAAGATGAGCTCTCATCATTTCTAGAATCTAATTCTTCTCCTAAAGTAAGAGGATCATTTGCCACTCTTTTTATCGCTCCGAGAGATTCTTTTCCTTCCTTGATTTTCGTATTGGCTTCAGAGATTAATGATTCTGCATTCTCAAGAATATCGCCAATTTCTTCGACAATACCCTCCATACTATCTCCTACTTCGTCAATATCTATCGATAGGTTAATGCCTCCTAATTCTTGAAGTGTCCATATCCTCAGCGTAATCTTTCGAATTAGTAATAATGAGACGAATGAACAGAAGATATTGATGGCTAAAACAGAGTTACCTACTGATAATTTTGTTTGAAGAGCCTTTACTGCATAGGCATGAGCAAGAGGTAAACCATCTTTCCAGTCCATATCCTGCCAACTAAGGGCTGGAACCCAATTGTCACCTATGTCATTCGAATAATCAATAGATGGATCATCTGGATTATTCGAAATTTCCTTCATGTCGAAATCTACATCAGGTATCCCTCCGGGGTTATGATCTATTGATAATTCAGCCATGCTGAAGGTTACAAGTAATGCAAGCATAATTGGTAGCGACCAATTCAGAACTCTTTTGAGGATTATATCATCAAGCTTAGTCAGGAAATGCAAGGCGCCCATAATCTTAGATGTGAAACTTTTCATTCATCAACAATTCGGTGAAGTATTCAATTCAGCACTAATTATAGTAATAATTTTGAGTGCGGGGGGCAGGATTCGAACCTGCGAACCAGTGAGGACCGGGACCTAAACCCGGCGCCGTTGACCAAGCTTGGCAACCCCCGCGCAAACCGTCGTTCCGACTTGTGCTTTTCAATTTGTAGGCTGCTTCATCTAGGGGTGCCTTGACGGTTGCACATGGATGAACCTTCGGTCACTAGGTTTGCTCGCTTGGCAGATTGGTTGATACCCCGTCGAAACAAGGTTCACATCGCTGTTTTCCTTCTTTCAATCTTGATGATTCCCGGTGCTTTGACCGCATTGGAACCAATCGACATGGAATCCTATGAGATGGAATCTCCTGAGCTGAACGCACAAGAAGTAATCGAGACTAAATTCGAGACTACTGAGATCATTCTCGGCTTTGCAGTTTCATTGCGAGATACATCATTTATCGGCACGACACCGTCTCCTGTTCCTTTCACTAGTGACGGCACACCAGATTGGCCCTCCTTTGCTCCTGCAAATCAAATTGCACCTGCAGGTGAGGCATGGAAAGGCATCGAATCTCCAAATGGAGGTATCCTCAACTTGACAGTGTTACGCGAACTAGATGTCAAGCACGAGGTGATTTACGATCATCCATTGGCGCCATACATGAAAACATTCGTCAATGACGTAACAGGTCTACAGACCCCTGGAGTAATGTCATTAGTCGACATCTTCCGAGGATTCATGAACAATTCCTCCGTACTGACCGCACCCCGCGTGACAGTAGGAGGGTTAGAACCTCCACTTGCAGATTGGAGTGATTGTGGCTCATTGGCTTGCTTGACTTTTGATGATGAAAATTTGACTCAGGCTCACATAGACCTAGCGGCTAATCGAATGGCTTTAGCCGATGGTGCAGCCTTCTTGCGTTGGACTTCGCTCGACCGAGGATTTGTTGCAGATTCGACTTCAGCAGTACTCGGACCAGTAGGCGGCGCACTTGCAGAAAATGGGACATGGGATGGTGCTACTTGGCGTGGTGGTCGTTGGGCAGCCTCTTCCTCTTGGCTATTGGTCCAACTCGACCATGCCAAATTGAAAGCAGACGGATTCACTATATTTTGGAAAGATAGCCATCCAGAGAAGAAAGTCCGCTTTGCTGAGGATGGCTTTTTGGTGGGGGGGTATCGCTTGCATGATTCACAATTGGTATTGCATCCACCAAATTATTCCGCAGAGGAATGCCCTAGTGATGATGGTCTCCCCTGTTCGGTAGAATGGACATACATGGATCTGGAGGGTAGACTGCGCAGTACTGATAATACGGTTGTCACTCTTCTAGTTGGTCAAGCGATAAATGTTGAAGTCAACCGTGAGATGCAATCCTCTTTTGCGTTAATTATTATGATGGGCTTAGCGGTAATCATACTACTCTACTTGAGTTTACGTCGCCTTTCAGACGTGGTTATTGTGGGCATCGCTTTGACCGGTGCCCTATTGTGGATGCAGGGGATGATAGGCCATGCCTCGACTCTATTCAATTTCTTGAACTGGGATTTATTGGCTCGTAGCCAATTCTCTAATCTATTGCCGATTTTGGTTTTGGCATTGGGCATCGATGATAGTTTACACGCGTTACATCGCTACAAAGAGGAGAGAGGCTTGGGCCATGAGCCAAAAATAGCAGCAAGGACGACTTTACATAGAGTCGGAAGAGCCATTCTCCTGACCACGTTGACAACAATAGCAGCATTTTCGGCCAATCTCTTTTCTGATGTTGCCGCTCTTCGCTCGTTCGGCCTCGAAGCTGCTTTTGGATTAGTAGCCGCCTTTTTGTTGACCGGAATGTGGGTTCCATTGCTTAGGCTATCTGCTGACGAATGGCTTGAGAAGAGAGATAGGGCATATACAGAAGGCGGTAAATCACACTTGATTTCCCCTGAGAAGTTAAAACGAATTGCACTATTCTCTGGCAATCCTCCAAACTCCATCAAAATAGCGCTTGTCGCAGCTTTGCTAACTATTCCTGCAGCATGGGCAATGGTAAACCTAGAAGGGGATTTCGCAGTAGAGGATTTCCTCGAGGAGGACGCGGATATGGTTTATAGCATCGATCTTGTAACCGAGAGGTTCAGCGACGAGGGAGAACCAGCTCTACTCTTGTTGGAAGGGGATGTAGCAGACCCGCGTGTATATGCGGCAATCGATGAACTTAGGCAAAATATGGATCAGAGGGTCCCCGGTGTTCCCGACAAAGTAACCCGCGAGCCCGACGGTAAAATCGACCTCTTAGCAATAGATGAAATGATTGAATTAGCAATTATTTCGATGATAGAAGACCCCTCTCCATTCGAGGCCGCAGGCTGGAACGAGAGTAGTTGTGAGAAGGTAGGTATTCTATCATTACCGAATCTAGAAGATCGTAATTGTCTACTCTTTTTGTATGGATATCTGGTGATATATGGGGTTCCGGGTGGGTCTTCTGTTCCGGCAATCCCTGCTGGTTTGGTGGGTTTATTCATGAATCCTGATGTGGCGATTGACACGTCAAAACCATGGCTTGACATCGAAGGAAATGAGGTGACATGGAGTAGGATGTTACTGCGTTTTGGCGTTACTGGTTCTGATGATTTCTCTAGTATGGGAGCCGGCCTTGCCAAGTTGAAAACGGACTTAGCCCCATTGAATAATCTCAGTAGTGGAACATGGGATACGCCTGGAGACATCTCGAACGAGGAAACCCCATTGACTTGGGTAGTCGCAACCGGTAAGCCGGTAACGCGCTATGTTGCAAGCAATGCTATGCAAAACGAAATGCAATCAAGTATGATTCTGGGCTCTCTCTTTGTCTTTATCACCTTGAGCATCGGTTTCAAATCTCCCAAGCAAGCAATTATCGCGCTGATTCCAATTTTACTGGTTGTTGTTTGGCTCTATGGTTTGATTTGGCTATTCGGATATAGTCTGAACATTGTTACAGTTACGATTGCAACTATTTCATTAGGCGTCGGTATTGATTATTGTATTCACGTGACTGAACGATATCGGGAAGTGCGAGAAGAAGGAGGCGATCACGAAGCAGCATTACTCGGTGTAGGAGGAGCATGCGCTTTAGCACTGGTCGGATCGGCAGCATCAGATATTGCAGGGTTTACTATTATCGCATTCTCACCAATGGGCTTGTTCAGCTCCTTCGGTATCTTTTCAGCAGCGATGATTGCTCTTTCCCTAATCGCTTCACTGATACTTACTACAGCGGCTCTCGGGCTGCTTCAACCCAAAGTCAATCCTTTGCCGGTTGATTCTTGAGGGGCTGGCAGTTGGGCAATGTGTTGCACGTGGGGTCGGCCCCTGTGCAATAGGTGATGTTATGACCGAGACTGAAAAGGATTCTGAAAAGGATGAAGAGTGGCTAAAGTTCGCTAATACTGGCTTTGGCACTACCGACTATTCACTTTGGGACGATGCGGCAGAAGCCGAGGAAAAGCCGTCCGAAGACGACTTTGGATACGACGATCAATTGGAGGTTGGTGATGAGGAGATTCCTTCAGCTCCACGTTTAGCTGGACTCAAACATCTGCTACGTATCGGCACCTGCGATCATTGCCTTGGGCGTCTTGGCGGCAAGAAACGCTTTGGCCAAACATCTCTTGAATCGGGCCTAGAGGTCCGTGAATCGATTATCGATGACGCGCTAAGTATTGCGGCTGCCAAGATCGAGATGTGCCCATTTTGTGAAGATCTATTCGCCGAAGCCGGATTATTGGCTGAATTAATCCATGAAGCATCAAGGGACTATGAACACACCCGATTGCAACTTGGTACTCGTATTCCAAAAGACCAGGTAGAGGACGAGGAGCATCTGCGCAAGAGATTCGGTGCAGCCGGCTCAAACGCACTGAAAACCAGTTTGCTTGAGGAGATAGCGCTTCGGCTGAGAGAAATGAATCCAACGACCAAACTGGTTAATGACAAACCACAGATCCTAGCACTGATAGACGTGCTTACTTTGACTGTTGAGTTAGATATTCGCTCACACTATGTCTATGGGCGCTATAATAAATTTGAGCGCGGTATTCCACAAACACGTTGGCCTTGTCGTGCCTGTAAGGGCCGTGGTTGCGAATCTTGTAAGCAAACAGGATTGCAATATGCGACCAGCGTTCAAGGATCAATCGGCGACCCTCTAATCGATTTATTCGAAGCGAGCGAGCACTCCTTCCACGGCATGGGGCGCGAGGATATCGACGTACGTTGTCTTGGACGTGGACGGCCATTTGTTCTCGAGTTCAAAAATCCGAAACGCAGAGACCTCGACCTTTCAGAGGTAGAGAGAACGGTTAACAGTGTGTCCAAAGGCCGTGTGGAAATCAATAGTCTAAGGGTATCAAACCGAAGTGAAGTGGTCAGAGTAAAAGACACCCCTGCAGAAAAATCCTATACTATCCGTTTCAAGATCGCACAACTTTCGGAAGAACGCTATGCCGAATTAACCCAAACCATTGATATCAAGGAAGAAGCGAAGAGCGGGAAGAAAAGTAAGCGTGGACGTAATCGTCAACGACAAAAGCCAAAACCCCAACCGGCGAAAGAAGAAATAGATTATTCGGGGATGAAGAAAACCGAGTTGGTTGCTCTTTGTGAGGAGAAGGGCTTAGCGAAAAGTGGAACAAAAGATGTATTGATCGAACGGCTAAGCACTAAGGTCATGCTAGCATTACCAGATGGGGAAACCATTCTCAACGCGATAGAGGTATTGTCTGGTTGTATGCTAGCTCAGAGGACCCCACAACGCGTCTCACATCGAAGAGCAGATTTAGTGCGTCGTAAGCGAGTTGTTGAAACCACAGATGCTACTATTGAAGAAATGGATGACGGCAGTCTTGAGTGTATCTTCTCCCTGCGAACTGAATCCGGCACCTATGTCAAAGAGGCAGTTCATGGTGATTCAGGTCGCACTCAGCCCTCGCTTGCATCGATGATAAAGGCCGACTGCGAGGTTGTTTGGCTAGATGTCAGCGAGATTCACGCCGATTGAGACATCGCGTCACTTATATGGAGCGGGAAGGTCGCCGATTTGCTCCGAACTTAGTTCATGAGCATTGGGGGATTCCACCATGCAGAAATCCAAGGGCCAGCGCCAAGGTACTCGTAGTATTCTAAAGAAAGGCCGTTTGGAAAAAAGCCGCCTAAATATTTCTCAAATAATGCATGATTATGAGGAAGGCGACCGAGTCGCAATTGTCCTCGATGGCGCCCAGCAAATGGGTATGCCTCACCGCAGATTCCAAGGCCGTACCGGATTCATCAAGGGACGCCAAGGCGCAGCATGGGTAGTGGCTGTCAAAGACGGTAACATGCAAAAAACCGTTGTCGCACGCCCTGAGCACCTAAGGGCATTGGAGTGAGGTGAAAATAATGACTGAAGAGACATTTGTCGATTTTTCGACCGTACGTGATTTACTTCTCGGAGCCCAAGAACGCCGTGGTTTCTTGACCTACGAGCAAAAAGCAGCACTACAGCACGCTGAGTGGGCTGCAAGCGACGCTCGCAATGGTTATCGAACCGAACCAAAAGTATTCCAAGGGATTTTCAAAGAACTAGCAGAATTAGCAACCTTCCAGAAATATCCAGAACTCGCTGCTAAATTAGCTGAGTTGATGCCGATGAGTGCTCAAGATGTCAGAGCAGTTCTCGCTAGTCGCCGTATATCGGTAGAGGATAGTGAAATAGATCAAGCTCTGGTAATCATCCGCCAACATGTTGGCGTTGAGTGATTACCATACAGATGAGGTGTTTAGATGGCCTCTCATCGCGGACGACGAATCGAAGAGGTAGATCCTCTTGATGGTGTAGAATGGGTAAGAGTTCTCGACCAAGAAAAAAATGATGGCGAGATATGCACTATTTCCGAACAAGGAATGTTGGTGCTTAGGGTTGCACCGATCTCCGGTCTTGGTCCTATAGCAGTTAATTCTCGCATCTATATTGGTAACGATTCTGCCAAACGAG
>Ga0209091_10000795_pt1 | contig 29424 bp, 19 predicted proteins | sample ArcticOcean_MG_C_6_FD_187438 | JGI IMG/M metagenome (GOLD analysis project Ga0209091, IMG submission 187438) | Marine microbial communities from western Arctic Ocean - ArcticOcean_MG_CB8_128 (SPAdes) (version 2) | ecosystem: Environmental > Aquatic > Marine > Oceanic | place: Arctic Ocean...
CCGACGACGAACTCATAACAATAATAATAATACTCACGAGAACAATAGTAAAAACGACTGCAGAAACGTCCTGCTGGTTGCCATAGCCGCCTGGTTTCTAGAACCAAAGTTGCCTTAAAATATATACATAATACAAATACTAGAAGACAATAGAGATAAAAGAAAAACACCACCTTTTTTGCGCAAAACTGTGGTCGACACCAAAGTCTCCTCCCTCTCTAATTATTCATCCTTTCGTCAATAAAAATAATAGGCGTCAATGCAGCTGAGTCAGCAAAAAATCTCAAAAAAAATAAATCTTCAAAGAAGAGAACAAAAGAGATAACAGAACGACAACGACACACGCCATTTCACGCGCGCTTCTTGTGCTACTCGTTCTTTAGTATACACATAAAGCACAAAACGCTTCACGCTTTGAAAAACAATCGACGAGGAGAGCGATTAATAGGAGGGAGAATACGTAGTATATCTCTTCTGAAAACAAAACGCGCGCATTAGTAAGATTTAATTTTAAACGATTAGATACGAAAACGTTTTTGTTCTCCCCGGGAAGGGAATATCTGAAAAGGAATATCTAAAAGTAGTACGAAGACCAAGGATGACGGCGTGGAAACCGTGTCTCTCTTACGACGACGATGCGAAAAAGAAGAAGAGTTTTAAAAGAGACGAGGACTCTTTCAACTTGAAAAGAGGAGGCAACAAGAGAGACTTTGTGGTGAAAGACGACGCGCAATACTTCGAGGATTTGCTCTTCGGAGAAGAATGCACTGACGAGGAGGAGTTTCAGGAGGAAAAACAAGCGCCGCCGGTACCGCCGAAGCGAAGGGAAAGGTTCAAGTCCAGAACGAGGAGCCAGACGACGACGCCGGAATTACCACACGAAGAAGAAGAACAACAAAAACAAAAACAGGAATTTGAAAACGAAGAGTACGAAGAGATGAAAGACGTGAACGCGATACGACGCCTGACGAGGCCGGAAACTGAGGTGGAACGCGAGGTGTTGGAGATCGCGAGGACGAGTTATCAGAGGATATCTTCTATGAACAACAACAAGAACAAAAAAAAAGGTGCTGCCTTCGCGGGGCCGAACATCAACAACAACAACGAAAAGACAATAGCAGTCCCCCCGACGCTTCCAATAACTCGTAGAGAATCGGAAGACGAGGAACGAGAGCGAGAAAAATGCTTCAGATTGAAACAAACGATTGAAGAAATGTTCGCGAAAACAGGGCGGGAAGATCGAGAAGTGCGCGTGGCGACGAGCAGCAAGTTTCGAGGCGCGTGCGCGTTGAGGAATTTAGTGCACTCGTACGTCTGGATAGACCCGGAGTACGCGCGCATGGGCGAGAGAGAGTACAACGAAGAAGAGATGATGACGATGCAAGGACGACAACACGCGGTTGGGTCGGCGAGTTCGTATTCGTCCCGGATGTCTTCGTCGTCGTCGTCGTTACCGCCGAACGAGCTTAATTTGCAAAGAATCATCGTCGAGGCGGATTTACGGTCGCACTTCGTCATCGCCAACGCCACGCCGCGGTACCAACGTTTGTTGGACGAGTTACCGAGCGAATTCGTCGGCACTTTCTCGAGGCTTTTGGAAATCATCGACTTCATGGCGGTCAAGTTGAACTCGAGTTTTGCGGCGAGGAAGATGGACACTCCGCCGTGGAGACGCGCGAAATCCATCGCCAGTAAATGGTCCATGCCGATCGAAGAGCAACTCATCAACAACAATAACGGAAGCAGCAGCGCGAGCGGATCGCCGATGAACCACCACGCGACGACGACCACGAGTGGGTCCTCGACCATGTATCAACATCAACAACAAAATATCTCGCCGCAGCACAAACACACATCAACGTAGGTGCTGAATAAAAGAAAGACACTCTAAAAATAGCAACCACCATGTATCACCATCATTAACAACAAAATCATCGTATTATATTAGCATCAACAACAAACAAAATATCTCGCAAAACCTTTCAACTGTTTCCCCAATGCACAACACAAAAAGACACACATGATCAAGAACAAAAACGCGGAAGAGGAGTCGAATAAACCGCCACCGCCGGACCCGTCCGTATTTCGAGGCAAAAGTGGCACTGATTGTCAGTGCTCCTCCGTCGTCGAATGTGGAGAGAACGATCGGTTCTTGCTGTTGACCGCAGACGGCGATGGACGCGTGAAACTTTGGAACGGGGAAACGAAGAGGAATGTTTGGACGGTCAGTGATGATGATTTTGATGATGATGACGATGACGAGAACACCACGAACGACCCCAAAAGGAAAGTTTCCTCGATTTTAGCAATCGAAATTGTCGAAGACTGTAAAGAGTCAGACAGATACGCGTTTCTCACGCACGGGAGAGACGGCACAGTTTGCTTGTATGTTTCATCACCTGAAGAGAAAGAAGACGAAGAGAAAGAAGAAGATATTTTCCCGCCGAAACGGTGGCGACGGAAACCGACGCTGAAGCAAGTGTTAGAAACAGAGAGCGAGTGTCACACGTTTTGTCCAATGTCGAACGTGATAACAACAGTGTCGTCGTTATTATCGGGGAACAAATCGTCGGAAGAGGAAAAGAAACGTGGAGTAGTAGTAGCTCGACCGGCGAGCGAACGAGGCGCCGTGGAGCTCGTATCAGTCGATTTGGAAGGAGGAAGGATGACGTCGAAACCGATACTGTTGAAGAAGAGGGAAAAGGTGACGACGGGAGGAGGGAGAGAAGAAGGAGAAGAGGAAGAGGAAGAGGAAGAGGACAACGAAAAGTACGGGAGCGTGTCTGCGTTGAAGTTTCTCTCCAAACGAACTTTAATGGTTGGATACGAAAGCGGACACGTGACTGTCGTGAGAACAGACGAGGGAGACTTCCTCGACGCCGGCTCATCGAACTCAAACGTTCATCTACCAAACAACACCCAACGATGTTTCAAAGATATGGTCACGTGCATAGACAGTTACGTACAGAGGAAGAACGATGAAGAAGATGAGAACATAAATCGCGAGGATAGAATGCACGTAGTCGCCATCGGGTGCGCGGACGGCTCCGTCACCCTCTATATGGGAATCGAACTCTTCAGGTCTGTGATCGCGAACTTTTCACTTCTGTCTGTCTCAGAAGGCGTCTACGAAGAAATCTTCGCTCTAAAAAAAGACTCCACGAAAGGTCCGTATCACTCCCCGGACGAATCCACCCAAGGCGTCGCCTCTCTCTCCTTCCGCGCCGACCACAAACTCCTCGCCGTCGGGTACTGGGACGGGAAAACCCGCATCTTCTCCCACCGAAAATGCTGGGACACCGGACCCTCACACCGTATAGGGCCCCTTCTCGCGTGTTTGAAAACGGAAAAGTTGGTCCGAACCGACCGACTCCCCGGCGTCGCTTCGGTCCAATTTCGCAAAAAAGGTGGAAAAGAGTTACTCGTGTGCACTCGACAAGACGGGTGCTGTCGCGTGTGGCCGATATTTCCTCCGAGCGGGTGAGTAATCGGGGAAAACGGAGATAGAAAAGAGAGCGCCTTCAAAGCACTCTTGGTCTCTCTCTCTCTCTTTGAAAATGTAGAGCTAAAACGTAGTACGAGCAGCAGCGCGAGATGTTCTCGAAGGTCTCTCTCTTTGAAAATTTTATCAGAGTCTCAGACCAAATGGAATCTCTCTCAAACATTTCGTCATTATTACGCGCAAAACACACACACACACACAAACATTTTCTCTCTGCCACTTCGTTATTATACATATATAATACTAGAGTAGTAATTGTTGTGTTGTGAAATAAAATGTTGTCACTCGAAGAAGAAGAAGAACGGGGAAATCGAATCCCGTTCGAACCGGACGACCCTCGCTACGAATTCACCGCCGAGGAAGAGGAAAACGCGTTGAAAGCGTACGAAAAACGGTACCAAAAAGAACGCACGTGGGAGGATTTAACGGAAGATGCCGAGGGAAACTTACGCTCGTCCTCGCTGGAAAAGGACCGCGCTTCGCGAAGGCGGTTTCTGGCGAACGAAAAGAGGAAGAAAATCGCCAAAGAAGCGTCGCAGTCCAGAGTTGCCAAAGGGATGATTCGATATTGTTACGTGATTCTCGATTTGAGCGACGCGATTCACGTGGAAGACATGCGACCGAATCGAAGCGCGGTATTGTTACCGCTTATGATTAAATTCGTTCGAGAGTTTTTCAATCAAAACCCACTGTCGCAGTTAGGTTTGATCGCGTGTAAAGATGGGAAAGCGGAACGGATTACCGAGCTGTCCGGATCTCCGGAGACGCACGTGAAGGCGATTAAGAAGGCGTTTGCGAGCGACGGCGTCGGGGGGAGTTTTTCGTTACAAAACGGGTTAGAGCAAGCGATGGAAGGATTGAGAGACGTGCCACCGTTTGGTGCGAGGGAGATTATAGCGATTATTTCGAGTTTGAGCACGTGCGATCCGGGGAATATCAACGATTCGGTGAGGAAAGTGAAGAAGATGAAAGCGAGGACGAACGTTATTTGCGTGGCGGCGGAGACGAGGGTGTTTAAAAAGTTAAGCGAGGAGTCAAAAGGGAAGTTTAGCGTGAGTTTGGACCAGTCGCATTTGACGAGATTGATTATGGAGTGCGCGCCTCCGCCGGCGTTGTTGTTGGAAACCGCGAAACCGGCGTTGGTGGAGATGGGATTTCCGAGACGAGAGCCGAGGAAGTTTTGCGTAGGCGCCGGAGACGAGGACGATCGAGACGTGTTGACTATTGGACCTAGGAACGGAGAGTATCGGTGTCCGAGATGTGAGGCGAGAGCGGAGGAGCTACCGAGTCAGTGCGGGACGTGTCAGTTATCGTTGGTATCTTCGCCGCACTTGGCGAGAAGTTACCACCATTTGTTCCCGGTGATGCCGTTTGTGGAAGTGAAAGTAGACGGCGATTCAAAAAATGAGGAGGAAGAGGAGAAAAAGAGAAAAAAAAACAGCGGTGAAGATGATGATGACGATGATGGACAATTTCTCAGAGAATGCTTTGGGTGTTGTGTCGTGGTGGATGCGTCGACTGGGATGTTGAGTAAGTGTCTCAAATGCGAGAAAGAATTTTGCTTCGCGTGCGATGTATACATTCACGACCGGTTGCACAACTGCGTCGGATGTTTAACGACGGCTTTAGATAAAGAGTAGTAGTATTGGTAGTACTAATACCATGGTAGTAGTAGTAGTAGTAGTAGTAGTAGTAGTGATATTAGTAGTAGTCCGGGAGTAGGAACATAAATACAGTGTGCACGCGTCACGGCTAAGTATTACCACCGTCGAGTTCTTCGTCCGTTGTCGGGAAGACAAACTCGCTAAAGCTTAATAATTCGCCCACTTCTTCTTCTTTGACGACGACGACGACGTTTGCTACATTTTTCGCCTCATCGACCACCGGCTCCTCTGATTTGCTTTTACCGCGCGCTCCAACCCCAGTAATAAAGTCGCCGCTCGCATTGGTCACGTTCATCCTCTCCAAATCTCGTAAAATCCTCCTCTCATCCTCAATCTCCATCTCTCTCATTTTCCGTTTTTCTTCCTCTTTCCTCCGTTTCTTCTCTTCGATTTGCATTTTCAACGCGCTTTCGTATTCAGCGTTTGCTTTCTCCCGCGCGTACAATTCTCGACGCCCGTACGCAGCCGTTACGTCGACTTTACCACCGCGACCGCCGTTCGTCGACGACGCGGCGGACGAAGACATCATCCGAATCCTTTCCATTCGTCTCTCGTCCTCTTTCTCGTTTCGTTTGCGTTCTCGGTTCTGTTCGATTTGAAGCAGCAAGTCTCTCTGATATTGTTTCGATTTGTCCATCTTCTTCTCTGCATTCGCATCGAAATGTTCTTCTTCTTTTTCTTCTCCAATCGCTCGATGATTCTCCGAAAGTGGACTGTAAAGCGCCGCCAAAGTTTCCGCTTCCATCACTTGCGCCGCGTGAGACTTGTTCTTCTGCCGCACATCGCGCGCGTCGTACATTTTTGAAACAATTCCATTTCTTCCATATCTTCCTCCTCCTCCTCTCGATGACGACGACGCGCTCGGAGTAGCAGCAGTACTAACCATCATCTCGTCCTTCTCCTCTTTTAACCCGACGCAGGCGACGATGCTCGTTTGCCGCATGTGTGTGTGTGTGTTCTTTTTAGCCGCCGTGATTATTGTGATGCTCTGAACTCTATTTTTAAAACACTCGTGTCAGAGGAGGAAAGAAAGAGACTTAATTGAGGGAAAATGTTGATATCGTCGCGCGAAGTCATCACACGTCTCATCTAAATTAAAACTAAAACTATAAACTGCGAGCGCTATTGATGTTGTTGTTTATGTTGTTATCACAATCTGGGCGCGTTCCCGATGTTCCCTGCCGCTGGTAATCTTTCGACGCTGTATTTATGGTTTTGGAGGTACATAATAGGCACGCCCGGGATTTTCCGTAACCTTCGTTTCAAATCCGTATCGCACGTGGCCACGACGTAACACCTGTGTTTCCTGCACCTGTCCACGATGCAATCGTCCGCGTACGTCCCTCGGTGCATGCACGGTAATTTTACGAATCTTGGATCTTTCGCCACTCTGAGCGCGACGCGATATTTCGTCCCGAGTTTCTCCAACTCCCCAATCACGCAATCCGTCACGTGTGGGACGCAATTCGCGTATAAACAATCCATCATCCCTTTCACTAAGTCGATTTTATTCTTGATGGAGAAATTGATAAAGTTTGTGTCCACTAAAACCGAGTACGGTGGTTTAATCGACGCGTTGTGTTCGTTGAACATGTGCGAAGAGACCGCTTCGATGCGTTTGATTTTCATCTCGTTTTCTTTCGATTTGAATTGGTTTTTCATGTGTTTACTCTCCTGTTGTCCACCGTTATTCATTTGCGTTTGCTGCTTGGCGTCTTTTGGGTTCAAAATGCGTTTGGTCAGCGCGAACTTCTTCGTCTTGCGGACGTTTTTGCCCATCGTTTACGTGTGCTTTCTTTCTCTTTACATGTGAGGAATGTGGCGGCTGCCGAATTGGAAAAAACGAACGAAGTTTCCTCACTTGTGTTTTGCACTCCTCCGTGACGCATAATACACACGACTAAAAAGCACCCATCATCCAGGGAAAAGAGAGAGAGTATAATGAAAGTGTTTTTAGACGTGGCGGCGGACCAAACGCCACTGGGTCGAATCACCGTCGTCCTCAGAGACGACGTCTGTCCGAAGACGTGCGAGAATTTCCGACGGCTATGCGTCGATCATCATCTTCGAGGAGGTGAGACGACGACGACGAATAACAACAACAACAACTATTCAGACCTTAAAGTCGGTGGGTTTAAGAACTCCACGTTCCATCGGATAATACCGAATTTCATGTGCCAAGGCGGCGATTTTACCAACAACGACGGGACAGGTGGGAAATCGATTTACGGGAAGACGTTCCCGGACGAAAACTTCATCTTGAAACACTCCGGCCCGGGCGTCGTGTCCATGGCGAACACAGGGCCGAACACGAACGGGAGTCAATTTTTTCTCTGCACGACGAAAACGCAGTGGTTGGACGGGAAACACGTGGTGTTTGGACAAGTGACTAAATCCGGGATGGAAGTGGTGAGGAAGATGGAAACGTTCGGCTCGAAATCTGGAAAGACGTCGAAAGTCATACGCGTGATGGAATGCGGCGAAATCGACGAAACGTTGGAGAAGGACGAAGATATGGGAGACGACGACGCGGTGAAGACAAAGAAGCGGATGGATTTAGCCGAGGTGAAGAAGATGGAAGATCAGTTTCGGGAGGAGAGGGAGAACGACGAGAGAGCCAAGGCTGCGCGGAGGATGATGAGCGAGATGAAGAACGAAGAGAATACGAATCGGGAGGACCATGACGACGGTTTTGATCAGCTAGAAGTTACGCTGAGCGCGGCGCCGGATTTAGATAAAATGACCGCGAAGCAAAGGAAATTGTACGAGTTACGGCAACGGATGAACCTCGGGAGGACGTTGAATCACAGCGCGGTTTTAGACGAGAAGAAACGAGAGGATAATCCAGACGAGTACGCCGAGCAAGCGAGACGGAAGCAAATAGAACAAGTGAAGCATAGACGCGAAGAGGAAGCGAAATTAAAAGGCGTGGACCCGGGGAAGTATCTGTTGACGCAGACCGCGGAACAAGTCGAACGGATAAAGAAGAAGCCGAAATTTGAGGACAAAAATCCGCACAATCGATTCGCTCAAGAAAAACAAGCCATTCGGTACGAACGAAACGTGAACGATATTAAAGTATCCGAGGAAGAGTACGAAAAAAAGAAACTTCAATCGGCTGAGTTTTATCGAGACGCGGATTCGTTGTTATACGGTACCGATAAGGCGAGCAAAGAAGGCATCGAAAAGTTGCAGAAGTTTATGAAGGAAAGAGACGAGAAGAGAAGGAAACGGGTCGTGGCGGAGAAGATTAAAGATTCCAAAGGGGATGGGATTAACGATGGGAACTCCAAGTTTAACGCGAAATTGGATCGACACTACGGGAAGTACACGAAGGAGATTAAAGCGAATCTTGAAAGAGGGACGGCATTGCCGGACCATTAATTTCACGATGATGATCAAGAAGAAGGTTTGTGCTTCGCGTTCGTTTTTTTTTCTTTCTTCTCGTCTTTTTGTTTTTTGTGCATGCGTACCAGCTTAAAGCCCTTAGGCCACGGGTCGCGAGTTAAACCGTTATGCAAAATCGAACTCAGACGAATAGTAACAGAGCGGCGGAGCCTTTAGTTATGGGCGCGCTGTCTAACTGTCCGTCGACATTTTTTTTCTTCTTTTTGTTTTTGTTCTTCGTCTTGGTTTATCGATTCTGACCATTCTCGCTCTACAAACTTTCATACATTTAAAATACACAGAGAAGAGAATATGCATCATTATTAGTAGTCATCATTCATTGCAGTAAAAATAGACGAGCGTCCTAGTACATGTATTATATGAGTGCTTTCTAATTCATTTAGGCCCATATCCACCACCCCCGGGCGTTTCGATTCTCAAAACATCGCCCGCGTCGACGTTGATGGACACCTTCCCGCCGATGACTTCAAAGTCTTCACTCCCTTTCCTCTTGAGTAGATTTCTTCCTTTCGCACCGTCGTGACCACCACTCAACCCTCTCGGATTCCTCTCGCGTCGTTCACTCAACACGTTCGCCACGAGCGGTTTGAGAAACGTAAACTCTCTGACTAATCCATCGCCGCCTTTGTTCTTACCTTCGCCGCCGGAACCTTGCCTCAACGCGAACGTATTTACGAGCACAGGGTATCGACGTTCGAGGATTTCCACGTCCGTGATGCGCGTGTTGGTCATGTGCGTTTGCGTACCGCTCGCACCAACAAAGTCTGGACCCGCACCGGCACCACCACCGATGGTTTCGTAATATCCAAACGTTTCGTCGCCAAAGGTGAAGTTATTCATGCATCCTTGCGAATTCGCCGCCGCTTCGAAAGCTTCGAAAATGACATCGGTGACTCGTTGCGAAGTTAAGACGTTGCCGCCGACGACAGCTGCAGTCGATGACGGGGACAAGAAGCACCCGTCTGGGATTCGAACGTCGACTGGCGCTAAACAGCCTTGATTCAGTGGGATCGGTTCATCTACGATACATCGCAAGGCGTAGATCACCGCGGCAACGGTAACCGCCGGTGGAGCGTTCCAGTTTCCCACAACTTCTGGAGCAGTTCCCGCGAAATCAAAAATGGCCGAGCCGTCTTTGGCGTTCAGCGTTAGTGAAAGTTTAATTTCAGAACCGTCGTCCATGAAATCAGACGCCTCAACCGTCACCGTCTCGCTTCGAGTATCGTTTCTTTTCGCAAGAATCTTACTCGCAAACGCTTTTAACGTTTCACGGACGGCTAGTTCGGCGTTCATTTGCACGAAACGCATGTACTCTCTCGTTTCTTTTGTCCCAGAATCCCGCATTAACTCGCGAATCAATTGAATCCCTCGCGCGTTGGCTGCAACTTGCGCGCGCAAATCGTTCAAATTGTCCTCAATCTTTCTCGATTTGCCTTCTTTCAATATCTTCACCAAACCTTCCTCGTCGTACACGCCTTTCTTCAATATCTTGAAAGATTCAATTGCCACGCCTTCTTCACTCAACTTTGTTGAAAATGGCGGCATAGAACCCGGCGTAGCCCCGCCAACATCCGCGTGATGCCCTCTCGACGCGACGAGAAACTCCAACTTGTTTCCTTTGAAGAACACGGGGGTGACAACGGTAATGTCCGGTAAATGCGAACCACCCGAGCACGGGTGGTTGGTGACAAGCACGTCGCCGTCTTGTAAATCGCCTTTTAAATGTTTCAGCTGCCAAGAAACAGTTGAGGACATTGCGCCCAAATGAACGGGCACGTGCGGCGCGTTGGCGACCAACCCTCCGCTCGGCGAGAAAATCGCACAGGAAAAATCCAAACGCTCTTTGATGTTGGTTGATACCGCCGTGCGTTGTAAAGTGCGTCCCATTTGCTCTGCGATACCCATGAATCGATTGTTGTATAACGAAACGAGCACAGGATCGGCGCTTTTTTTCGAAAACGCAACTTCGTCGAAGTCGTCGTCGTCCTCATCAACCCCTAATTCAAAAGAAGCTTTTTTGCTCGAAGAGGAAGATTTTGATGATGACATTCCATCGACGGTAATCTCGAGATCGCCCGCACTTGTGACCAACGCGACGCACTCGGGTTCGATGACGCACGTGGATGTGCCGTTCATAATTATAGCCGGTCCAACGATTTCATCTCGCGGGAATAAATCGAGCAATTCGTACACCGGCGTTTCGGTCCATCCGTTCTCGCCTTCAAAGTACGTCTTTGTTTGCGATTTCTCTCGCTGCTCTAAGCTTCTGGTGCTGCTATTCTTTTGCATTTCTTGACGTGTATCTTCTCCTTCAGAAACTAATAAATTCACTTCGGATTTCGCAACGCCTCTCACGCGAACGTCATCTACGATTGCCTCGCGCTTTTCCATCACGAATCCGTACTCCGCGCGAAAGCGGTCTCGAAATTCGTCCATGAACGAACGCGAAGGGTTGGATTTTTTCGATGGCTCTTTAATCATCATCGGTGCGTCCGTGCCTTCAAAGCGCATGTTCAAATATAGTTCGGTTTCGATGACGTCTCTGGTAAACCCTTCTTCTTCGACTAATTCTCGCGTGACGACTTCGCGAAGCTCGTCGGCAGTCTTTTCGAATAACTTTTCGTTCTCTTTGGAATACGCCGCGAAGCACGCGGTTTGTTTTTCTCGAACGACATCGGCTAAACCCATACCAAAAGCGCTCAATATTCCTGAGTATTTATGAATTTTGACGGATCGAATGCCTAACGCTTTCGCCACCGCGCACGCGTGTTGCGGACCAGCACCACCAAAGGCGGATAAAATATGCTTGGACGTTTCAAACCCCTTCGATTCGGTAATTTCTCGAATCGGGCGGCACATGGCCTCGTTCGCGACGCGAAGGAAACCTAATGCGACCTCTTCGGTCGATAAATCTATGTGACTGCTGCTGCTATTACTATTGATATTTTCTATTTCGCGCTCGCGAAACCAAGCGTTGATTTCATCTCGCAACTGTTCAAATTTTGCCACCGACGCCTCTCGATCGAGCGGCTCATTCTCATCCGGACCGAAAATTTTTGGAAAGTATTCCGGTAGCACTCGTCCCAAAACGACATTCGCATCTGTGACTGCTAACTCGCCGCCTTTTCTATAACATGCCGGTCCAGGTTCACTGCCAACACTTTCCGGACCAACTTGGAACCCTCCGGCGAAGAATTTCAGTTTACTCCCTCCGCCCGCGGCTACGGTGGAAATGTCCAGTTGCGGACACTGCACGACGACACCCGCGGTGACGGTTTCGGTGACGTGCTCGTACCCTTGTTTCGGATCGTATCGTGAAACGTCCGTGGACGTACCACCCATATCAAACCCAATTACGGATTCTATTTTTTCGTCATCTTCTTCGTTCGGATTACTACTACTACTTTCCTCCGTCGCCGTGCGAGCGTACCCGACAACTCCTCCCGCTGGTCCGCTCAGAATCGCTTTATACCCACAAAATCTATCCGCAGACGTCATACCTCCGTCGCTTTGCATGAACAACACCGGAACATCGCGCATTAATCCGTCATCAAACCCTTCCACAAACGTCTTCACGTACTCTTTGATCTTTGGCGTCAAGTAGGCATCCACAGCAGCGGTGTGTCCTCTCGGCACCGCCCTCGCCATCGGCGTCAACGCGGACGATAACGAAATTTGCTCGAAACCAAGTTCCTCGGCTAATTCACCAACCATAATTTCGTGTTCTGCATACGCGTACGAGTGCATCAAAACTACCGCCACGGAGGTGAACCCATCCTTTTTCGCCTCCAAAAGCGATTGCCGTAAACTCTCCACGTTTAATTTTTCCACGATTTCAATCTCCTCGTTTGTTTTCACTTTAGCCATATCTACCACCTCGTTCCCTTTTCTGTAATAGAATTCTCCATCTCCACGCATCGTCGAACATCGAACCGGTCTCACCCTTTCCTTTGCCTCGATGCCTCTCTCGGCTAAACTCGCCGGCCGCCTCGCGTCCAACTTGAAAATCTCCGGTCTCGCTTGGTTCCCAACTGTGAGTAAATCTTTGAATCCTCGCGTGACAACGACGACAACTTTCGCTCCTCTCCTTTCCAGCAAAGCGTTTGTCCCAACCGTCGTCCCCATCCGTACCGATTTAATCCTCGCGGTTGGCGTTTTCACCTCTCTCGGAATGCTTTCCCTCGTGATGATTTCCAACGCGCGTCGAATACCTTCCCGGGGTGCGGATTGATAATTCTTCGGGTCTTCCGATAAAAGTTTAACGGCCATTATCTTCTTCGTTCCAGACTCTGAGTATTCGCAGTAGACGTCCGTAAACGTCCCGCCTCGGTCGATGCAAAACGTAACGTCTCTCGTCACCATCGCGTTCTTGTTATCCGCTTCAATGTGTGCTCCGTTTTGTACGCGCAAACACGGTTTCATCGTTGATGCTCTCTTCGACGCAAAATGCGTTCGCGTTTTGGTCGTTGAATATCTGTGATGGTGATTCCATCTGAACGTCGTCGGAGCGCAGGTAGATTTGTGCGCCGTGGAGGACGTTTTCATCTCTCTTTCGTTTTGTTGCGGATTAAAGAATGAAGAGAGAGAGTTTGGAAAAGCAATTTAGGTGATTTTGAGTCGAGTATATCTTACGCGCTTTACTGCGTCTGCGTGTCTCTCTCTTTGGTATCTTTTTATTACAAGATTTACGATGATGATGATGATGATGATTAAGTTTCGTGCAACTCTCCATCTTCGTATCGCCAACCAGGTGGGAGAGGACAGTTGTTGTCGAGGAGGTATTGTACACATTCGGGTTGGTTGTACGTGTGCGCTACTCGTACGGCGTCCTCATCCCACGGCGCTTTGGCGATTTCGTGCAAGTACTTCAAACAGTCTAAGTGGCCGTACTTGGCTGCCAACTCAGACGCAAATGCGCTACATTTATCAAATTTTCGCTCAACAAGATATTCGAGTATGTGGAGATGACCACTTTCAGCAGCCCATGAGGCAGTATACTCATCCCATGGCGCTTTGACTTCTTCGTGTAAGTATTTGAGGCACTCGAGATGACCGTTGAAGGCAGCACGTGCACACGCAAACTCATCGATAGGACACTCATTTGCAACGCAATACTTCACCATTTCCAGATTACCATGATGTGCGGCCGCTCTAATCGTCCTATAATCCCACTCACACTTTTTCTCCTCTCGCGCCCACTTGAGCAACTCGAGTTTATTCGTTTGAGCAACTCGACAGCAGAACCATGGTTCGTATTTCAAGTGTCTCGACCACAACGATTTATGCTCCCACGCAACTTCCAAAGTCGATATCGACGACATCTCTTTCACTTTAAACTTCTCTTTCAAATCATCCGCGCGAGATGATCTCTTCACCAACTTTCTCGTCTCCGTATTCACTCCGTGCAAGAATTTCACATCATTCGAATTCAGTCTCGGAAGAATATGTGTGAAACAAATATCGTCGCACTTCACGATCAAATCCCACACATCTCTCTCCCCCATCCGCCTTTTCTGCGCTCGCATCGTCGCTTTCGACGACATCGCAACAAAAAACGCGTCGTCGTCGTCGTGTCTCTCTCGACCCGGGCTTTAACACCCAAACGAATGATGATGAAAAACGCGTTGACTGCCTCCTAAATTAGACACAAAAAAATACGCGGAGAAAGAGTCAAACGACGAGAGGTTTTTAAAGAGAGCGCGAGAGTACGAGACGCGCATGACGACGATTCAGACGACGGATGTTACCGTCAACGACAGAACAACAGATGTGGAAGGCGGCTGTTCCAGTGGCCCCGCCGCGCGAAAGAATAATGGCAACATGTTCGGGAAACGGGCGCTCACTTTTTCGAGATCCTCCTCCTCCTGTTCTTCTGCGCACCACCATCATCCGCGCGAGGAATCCGCGCGAGACATCGTCCGGCGCAAACGCGAGACGTTTTTAGCGCAAATGGCCGTCGATGTGAGGAAAGAAGAAATCGATAAGCTCGAGAAACGCGCCGCGCAAAGAGAAGAGGCGTTGCGGAACGCGGAGAGAATGCTCGAGGAGGATAAAAAACGTTTCGATTTATTTTTGAAAGAAAACGACGAGCGGGTGCGAGAGGCGACGAAAAGAGCGAAGAAAGAGGCGAAGAAGAAGAGGGAGGAGGCGAACGAGGTGAAGCGGTTAAATGGTGAAATCGCGACGGCGCGATTTGATTTAGGGAGGAGAGAGGATAAGTTGGAGGAGTGCGAAGAGTATTTGAGATTTTTGGACGGATTGACGCCGAAAGAGTGGTTGGCGGAGTTTAGGGAGGTTGCGGACGACGGTGAGATTGGGTTGGAAAGTGAAGATGGAGCGGTAGAGGAAGAGAATGGAGGAGGAGGTGAAGACGAACTAGAAAAAAATAAACCGGTGCCGATGTATTTTACGCATCCGAAGCAGCTTTTGGATGTGTTTGCAAAATTGGAGGAGGAAAATTTAACGCTCATAAGCGAGGCGCAGGATATCGAAGATCAACTCGAACGAGATACGGAGAAAAGAGCAAAGGAGCTGAGTCAGATGGAAATTGAGAGTCGAGGAAACCAAATGGAGATTACCAGGCTGCGAGAAGCGATTGTGGAGGAGATGCAGAAGAAAAAAGCGTATGGTCTGGAAGCTTCTTCTGCTTCTTCTGCTTCTGCTTCGACGTCCTCGTCCTCACCTTCGCCCGAACAAGAGTTGGCGAAACTGACCGAGAAAGTGAGAGAGGTGTACGAAAGCGTGGTCACTACAGAGACAAATGCTTCTTCTATCGAAACGGTCGATATGTTGAGGGAAATTGAAGAGACGCTCGAGCGATACTTTGTCGAGATTGAAAAAATGCCCAAAGACGTCGTCGCCGAGCGCGAACGCAAGATAGAAAAAGAACGACAACACAGAAATCGAGAGTTGAAGATGCAGCAACAAAAAGCCGAGCAAGAGTTGCGATTGAAGAAAACTTTAGAGAGAGCTGCCTCGCCTGCGAGAAAAAAGCCAAACGGGAAACCCGTCATGTTCCGCTCGCGTTTACGAGAGGAGAAAAAAGAAATGCAACAAAATAGTAATCATATTCCGAAAGAGCGCGAAGCGGAGATAGAATTGAAAGCGTTTCTGAATCGCGAGTTTTGAATAACACTCGTTTACATTTACACGCGTGCATTGCGTTACATATACTATGCATATACTATCTGCTCTAAAACGGCAAGCTCGGAAGTTTATCGCTCATGTCGTACAACGACACGCAAATTTCCAAGGCGATCAAAACTATAATCGTCCACTCCAAGAAGTCGCTCTTTCTATTCTGCAAAATCTCCAAATAGAACTTCACTTGCGTTTGAATCAAGTTCAACTTGTAATCCAAATCCTGAAACCGATCTTCCAATTCGAAATCTTGTCTCAATCCTTCCCAAACGATGTTATACTGCGCATACTGCCACGCCGTGTCCGATCTTCCCAACAAACCTAACCTGGTGATCAATTCCGTCAACGTGTTGTTATTTTCCGCGACTAACGAAAACAATCGTTTCTTGGAAATGTTCAAATCTCCGGTCAATTCGGTACTTTTATTCAGTTTCGAGAAGATCTCAACCATCGCGTCAACTTTGTGTTCGTAGTGCTCCAATGCCACCGTTTGCGCCAACACCGCGCTAATGACACTAATGTTGTTCACGTCTAACCGCTTCAGAACAATGTGATCGGATTCTAATTTCGCCCACTCGTCTAACCGTGGCGATACCTTCACTAAATAATCTTCTTTCATCGGGTAAGCCAACGGCGATTCGACAAAGTTTCTCGTCAATTCCAAACACTCCTCGCGTTCCTGCGCGCCGACGTTATAAAAAACCACCGAACCGAATTTGAAAACAACCATGTATCGCATCAAATCCGTGCTCGGAATACCGACTCCTCTTTGAGACGGTGATGTTGTCGTTGTTGTAGCTGCTGCTGTCGATGTCGTCGTCTCCTCTGCACTCGTGGACGTTTCCATATCTTTCTGTTCCAAAATATGCTCACCATTCTCTCCCTTAAGAACGCCTTTCTTCCTCTTATTCAACACCTCCTCCGCCGCTTCCCTTAAACTCGCCAACGTGTTCAGCTTTCTCTCGTCGTTACCACTACTAATACTACTACTACTACTACCATTGTTCACTAAATGACTAACGCTGCTGTTGCCACCAACACCACCCGACGCTAACTCCACCGACCGTCTCGCGGCTAACCGAATCACCACGCACTCTCTGGTAAACTCCTTCGGGTACGTCGGCAACTCCCTCGCCAAGCGCCGAAAGTCCACCGTCGATCCTAAATAATACGCTCGAACCGGTAACGAGTAATCGAATCGACTCAAAGGACTATTACCGCTATTACTCGCGGCGGCGGTATTCCTATATTCTTCTCTGGCGGCGGGGTTATTCAAAACGTTCCCATTCTCATCGTATCGCACGTCCTCCTCCCCAATATCTTCTCTCCTCTCTTCTAATTCCCTCTCTCGTTCCACCTCGGCTACGGCGGCGTTCCACGCCGCGTCTTCGATGGAATCAAACACCCCCGGAATCGTCGGTGGATTTAAATCCAATTTTTTCGTCTGTCTTCTCGTCATCGAATTCGTCGCATTATTCGAAGCAGAGGAAGAAGAAGAAGAACTCGTCGTCGTCGTCGTCCCAACGACCGCGCCGGTTTTCAGCGTCTTCTTCTTCCTCGCGACGACAGAGGAGGCGTCGGCGGCGGCGGCAAAACTTCTCCCCAAACCCGAATGCATTTGGTGGTCATGAAAGTCTCCCCGTTCCCTTTTAAAGACGTTGTTGAAAATTCTTTCATCATCGCACAACAAAGCGTCGTAAACATTGCTCCTCAGAGCGAAAGAAGACAAAGAAGACAAAGAAGAAGAACTGAATAATGCGTTCCTTCTTCTCAGCAACTGAAGAGCGATCGAAGCGCCTCTCTGTCTTCCAGACAAAGACATTTATTAACGTTGTGTTTTATCTTCTTTTTTGTGTGGAAAATTCCTCTCGTCTTGGAAGCAAATTCAACACAAAAAAGGGCGGCTTGGACGAATTCGATCGAAATTAAGAATTAAGAGAGAGAAAAGCAACACACACACACACACACACACACAGAGAGTGAGAGACATAATACGCGCGAAAGTAAGAAAAAGGAAAAGATGCACCTGTACAACGTTACGTTACAACGCCCAGGTGTGTGCCAAACGGCGATTAACGGCAACTTTTCCGCTCCGAAAGTGCAAGAAATCATCGTGAGTAAAGGGACGGCGATTGAATTGTTACGACCGGACCAACACGGGAAATTGAAGTCGATCGCGTTTCGGGAGTGTTTCGGGATTATTCGATCGATGGCCGCGTTTCGATTAGCCGGTGCGAATAAAGATCACGTGGTTATAGGGTCGGATTCTGGAAGGATAGTGGTTTTAAGATTTGATGCGGAGAAGAATCAGTTCGAGCAAGTGCACAGGGAAACTTTCGGGAAGTCGGGCGTGAGGCGAGTGGTACCGGGGCAGTATTGCTGCGTGGATCCGAAAGGAAGAGCGGTCATGTTAGCCGCGTTAGAGAAGCAAAAAGTGGTGTACGTTTTGAACAGGGATTCTCAGGCGAATTTGACCATCAGTAGTCCTTTAGAGGCGAATAAAGGGAAGACGATTGCCTTCGACGTGTGCGCTATGGACAACGGGTTGGAGAATCCCGGGTTTATGGCGATTGAGTTGTTTTACGGAGAAGCGGACGTGGACGATACCGGAGAAGCCGCCGCGGAAGCGCAGAAGATGCTGACGTATTACGAGCTCGATTTAGGATTGAATCACGTGGCGAGGAAGTGGTCGGAACCGGTTGATAACGGCGCGAATAAGTTGATACCGGTGCCGGGAGGAAGCGACGGACCGGGCGGAGTGATTGTCTGTTGCGAAAACTTCTTGGTGTACAGAGCGGAGAAACACGAGGAAATTCGGTGCGTCATTCCGAGACGAACGAGTTTGGATGCGGAAAGAGGCGTTTTGATCGCCTCGTTCGCGTCGCACCGAAGTAAAAACGGGTTTTTCTTCATCGCGCAGAGCGAATACGGCGACTGTTATAAAGTAACCTTAGATTGGACGAATAGAAAAGTTTCAGAATTGAAGATGAAGTATTTCGATACGGTGCCGGTGTGCAGCGCGTTGTGCGTGTTGAAGACTGGATTTTTATTTTGCGGGTCTGAGTTTGGCGCGCACGCGTTGTTTCAGTTCATCGCGCTCGGCGACGACGAAGAGTCTGCGGAATCTTCCTCGAAAACTTTAAAGAAAATTGACAACTCAACGAAGAAGAAAGGAAGAGGCAAGAACGACGACGAGGACGACGAAGAAGAAGACAACTTTCAACCGGTGTTTTTCAACCCGAGAAAACTGAAAAACCTCGCCTTGATTGACGAAATCGAATCGCTTTCGCCAACCATCGCGTTAGCGTCGAACATCTCGAGAAAGGAAGAAACGCCTCGTTTATTAGCTCTGTGCGGCCAAGGTCCGCGCTCGACGTTTCGCGTGTTGCGTCAAGGCGTACCGCTTTCAGAAATGGCGCGTTCGCCGCTCCCCGGGAATCCAAACGGCGTTTTCACCATTCGTAAATCGAAAAGCGATACCACGGACGCGTACATCGTCGTCTCGTTTACGAACGCGACTTTGGTATTATCCATCGGCGATACCGTCGAGGAGGTCACTGATACTGGTATTCTCGCCACGTCGTCGACGTTAGCTGTTTCCGCGTTAGGAGATGACGACGACGGGTCTTTGATTCAGATCCACCCGAGCGGTGTGCGACACGTTCGCGGAAACAACAAAGGCGTCAACGAATGGCGAGCGCCGGGTAGGAAGAAAATCACCGCGTGCGCGTGTAACCGAGGTCAAGCGATCGTTGCCTTAACCGGTGGCGAACTCGTGTATTTCGAATTAGACGAAGCTGGACAACTTTTGGAGATTGAAAAGATTGAAACGAGCTCGGAGGTTGTCAGCGTGGACATCCCGCCGATTCCGGATGGATCTTTGCGAGCCAAGTTTGCCGCCGTTGCTGGTTACGATTCTACCGTTCGAGTGTTATCATTGAATCCAGGAGAAGCGTTGCGAACGGTCGGCGTCCAAGCGACCCCGTCGCCGCCAGAATCTGTCTTGCTTTTAGAGGTGAACAATAAGACCACGAAGAACAAAAAAGCGGGCAGCAGCGCGCCGCCGTCCATGTTCTTGAACGTTGGCTTATCTAACGGCATTTTAGTCAGATGTGAAGTCGATCGCGTTTCCGGCGCACTGTCTGACGCGCGCTCGCGCTTTGTTGGCCAAAGACCTCCGAAACTCAATCGCATCGAAATGAACGAAGAGTCTGGATTCGTAGCTTTATCCACGCGACCGTGGTTGGGCTTCAACGAAAACGGTCGATTTTCAATCGTCCCAGCATGTCACGAAACCATCGACCGCGCGTGTGGCTTCGCTTCGGAACAAGTTCCTGAAGGTATCGTTGCCGTCGTGGATGGAAGTTTACGGATTTTAGCGTGCGAAAATCTTGGAGAAGCTTTTTCGCAAAGCTCAGAAAAAGCGAGATACACGCCGCGCGCCATGTCAACGCATCCAGACGACCCCGACGTCGTCGCGATAATTGAAACCGATAGAGGCATAATTGGATTTGAGGATAGAACGGGCGAAGAGACGAGGAACGAATACGTCGTCGAAGCGCCTCCGGCAAAGAAACCGAAGAAAAACGAAGAAGAGGACGAAGAAGACGACGCGTATCAATTAGAACCCATCGAGCAGTTTGGCGCGCCGAAATCGACCGCGAACGACAATAACAACTGGTCATCGTGCGTTCACATTGTCGATGCGGCCAACGCGGAAACGTTGTGCGTGCAAGAGATTAAAAACAACGAACGTCTTGTTTCCGTCGCGCACGCCTATTTCGCCAAAGCGGACGAAGTGTTATTAGTCGTCGGTTCCGCGAAGAATTTTGTGCTCCAACCTCGCGATTGCGATGGCGGCATGATTCGATGTTACAGATACAAACGCGGCGGTGGGAAATCATCAAATGGCGAAACAGTGAACGGGAAATCTGGAGCGAACAAAGCCATCACCGGTTTAGAACTGGTGCACGAAACCCCTTGCGAAGGCGCGCCGTTTGCGTTGCGAAACTTTGAAGGCAAACTACTGGTCGGCGTCGACGACGTTTTACGCCTGTATGACTTCGGTAAGAAGAAATTATTGCGCAAGGCCGAGTGCGCGCAAAAGTTTCCGAGTTTTATCAACGATATTCGATGCTCCGGCGACCGCTTTTTCGTCACCGACGCCTGCGAATCCGCCTTCTTTGTCAAGTACGTTCGCGAAGACGACCAGGAATGTTCCATGCACATCTTCGCCGACGACATTGCGCCGCGGTATGTCACCTCCATGCTCCCCTTAGATCGCGACACGGTAGCTGTCTCGGATAAATTCGGGAACTTTGCCGCCTTGCGCCTCCCAAAAGACGTGTCAGACGAAATCGAATCGGACATTTCCGGCGGCAAACACGCGGCGTTGACGTCCTCGGCGGCCCTCGGTGCGCTCAACGGCGCGAACAACAAGCTTCAAGCCTGCGCTCAATTCCACGTCGGCGACGTCATCTGTTCCTTGACTAAATGCGCATTACAAACCGGTGGTTCCGAAGTCATTGTCTACGCCACTCTCGGCGGCGCGCTCGGCGCTTTCGTCCCGTTTGCGAGCAAAGACGAAGCCGATTTCTGCACCCACCTCGAAATGCACTTGCGCATAGAAGCGCCGCCAGTCTTAGGCAACGAACACGGCGCCTTCCGCTCCTCTTACTTCCCGGTCAAAGCGGTCGTAGACGGTGACTTGTGCGAACAATTCGGTCGACTCGGCGCGGACGCGCAGCGACGCATAAGCGAAGAGATGGACCGCACGCCGTCAGAAATCGTCAAAAGGTTAGAGCAAATTCGAGCCAGAGCGGGATGATAAAAATCGAATACGAATATATTTATACGAGTATTATAATAAAAATAGCACTTCTAACTCCCAATCATTGAAAATGCGACGAGATGTCATCATCGAGTAACAATAGAAAGAAAGAAAGAAGTATTCAACGCGCGTACTACTCATCCCGCATCATCCGACGCAAACAACGACACGTATTATTTGTTCTCGATTTTTCCTTTTCGAAGGCCCAAAAAATCCTTCCGAAACGTCGTCAGAGAAAAAAATCGATCATCTGCTCGTGCTGCTCGGTGTTGTTGTCGTCTCGAGCATCAAAGTTCTTGTTGTTGTTTTAATCGTTTGAAAAGGATGGTGGCACATCGTCGCCATCATTTTCTCCTCGAGACGTTCTGTTTCTGCGCCATCATCATCGTCATTTTCCCGGAGAAAGCGTTTGCCATCGCGGGGAAATGTTCCGCCTGTAAAGCAGTCTCCGCGGAACTCCAAGAAGCCTTGAACAAAGAAAACAAGCAAAGAAACCACATCGATATGCGAGGGAGGTTGGATTCTAAAGGTCAGCGATACGGGAAGTTAATTCCGTACTCCGTCTCCGAACAGAGATATTTAGAGCTCGTGGAGGATTTTTGCGAGAAGAGCAGAGTTCCGGATTATCAACTGAGCAAAGCGGACGCCGCTCGAAACGAGACGGAGGACTCGTGGTATAAAGCGCCGAAAGGGACGGTTCGAGGCGCGCAAGCGAAAACCGAACAGAGAGAGATTCAGACGTACTGCGAACGAGTGATGGAGGAAGTGGAGGAAGAGTTGCAGACGTTGTTGTACGAGGAGAAGTTGAACGAGACGAACGTCGAACAGTACGTGTGTTACGAGTTGTCGCCGCAGTGCGTGTCGAAAGCCGAGTGGAAGAAGAAGAAGAAGGATAGAAAGGAAGGGATGGATAGGCACACGGGTAAATATGACACGGCGACGATGAAGGAGTTGTGATATTCTTACGAATATTACACGACCACTACTCTGTGCGAGAGGATTTATATATATATATGAATATATATACGTTTTTAATAGCGTCGAACTAGCATCGATTAGTATGCGCGTGTCGAGCTTTCAAATCATATCGTTTATGTGGAATGAAAAATTATTATGAGCTTTATACTTTAAGATTAATTAGAGCTACTGCTGTAACTATCGGAATCGGAGGAGGAGGAGGAGTGAGAGGAGGAACTGCTCTTCTTCTTTCTCTTGTCTCGCTTCCTGCTCTTCTTTCTCTTCTTCTTCTCTTTCTTCTCCCGCTTCTTGCGTTTCTTGGAATCTTTCTTCTTGTCTTTTTTGGACGACGACGAGTCTTTCCTTGTCTTGTCTTTTTTGATTTCCGGGACGTACCCTTCTAATCCGTGACCAAACCTCGGTTTGGAATAGTCGTCCGCTTTCGGTTCGTGTTTTTGGTCGTCTTCGACGTCGACGACGAAATCGTACGCGTTTTTGCTCTGTTCTTTGACGTCGGCTTTTTCGTGTCCCCAGTGGACGATTCCGCCAGGTTGCACTTTTTCGCCAGCGTCTGCGCCGACGGGTTTCTTGTTGAATCGTCCGCCATCGCCTCCACCATCACCGTCGCGTCGTTCGCGAAGTTTCCTGTTTTCCGGATCTAAATCTTCGCCCGATTTCTGATCGACGAGTCGAATCGACCCGGAGAGTTTCATTCGATCGCGTTCGCTTTCCGGCGGTTTCATTTCGATTATTTTAACGAAGCACGATTCGCCAACCGACAAAACTCCTTCAATTCCCATGACTTTATCCTCGTCCGTATCTTCTCTAGAAAACCGTAAGTGTTCGCTAATCTCGGAAACGTGAATCAAAGCCGACGTTCGAGTATTTTCTAAATTTACAAAGACGCCGTACGGTTTAATCGAAGATACTTTGCCTCCGTACAAGCCGAATAAATCAGCCGTGAACGATGCCGTCGATGCGTTGTTGTTGTTATTTCTATATCCATCGTGGTTGTTATTCGTGTTAAATCCATTTTCTCTGTTCTCTGGATCCTTGTCTTCCCCGCTCTCTTGATCGACATTTTTCATCGATAAACTCACTTTCCACCCTCTCGCGGGATCTTTCTCGCATTTTAAAACTTTCGCAAACACTTTCGTATCCACCGGGAAAAAGTACGACAAAGACTGCACTTTCGCCTCGTCCGTATCGTCTCTTTGGAACGTGATATCGTTCGAAACTTGACTCGCGTGGACTAAACCATCCGGTAAATGTCTCCTTCCTCTTCCTCCTCCTCCTCTTCCTCCTCCGTATGTGTCCTCTTTATTCTCCTCCTCCGCTTCCTCCATCAAACGCACGAACAATCCGTACGGCTGAATCGAACGCACGATACCTTTCCGAATCTCGCCTCGCGCGAACGGAGGAGGAACATCGACGAGTTCTCTCGCTTCTCTGTCGTCATCGCGTTGATGATGATCATCGCGATGATGACGATGATGATCATAATAACGATCATCATCACGACGACGACGACCACCTTCTTCCTCTCGGGGCGGTCTTCTTTCGTAATCATCAAACTCGCGTGGAGAGCGGCGGTCTCGGCGGCTGCTCTCGTCACGACCATCTCCTCTGGTGTCATCAACATCATCATCATCATCGCGCGACCGGCTTCGCGAATAATTCCTTCTCCTCCTCGCTCTTCGAGAAAAAGAATCTCGTCCTTTTCGTCTTCTCTCCTCTTCGTCAATCAATTCTTCCGAAAGAGAAGAACTTCGATCTCTTCTTCTTCTTCTTCTCGTCCGTCTTTCTTCGTCTCCGCTGTCGGAAAAATCATCATCATCGGATCTTCTTCCTCGTCTCCTCCTCCTCCTCCTCTCGCGAGAAAAAGATGAAGACGAAGGCGAGGGAGATTTCGATCGTCGTCGTCTTCTGTCTTCTTCTTCGTCTCGAAAAGAAGGAGACGACATGTATGTGTATGAGTTTATTAAGCGCAGAGATTTGGGGAAAAGTTCGGATGTCCAACTCCTCAGAACAACTTTCTCTTCCGCACGCACGCGCGTCTATTCTATCTGCGCTTTCAACCGGCCAAAACGCATCGTCTCTCTCCTCCTAATAATACTAAGAAAGAATAATATCATGACGTCTAAATTCTCCTCCTCGAACAACGCCGTTCGACGCATCTCTCAAGAGGTGAAAGAATTCCTCGATAGCGAGCGACAGATGGAAGATGGAAACGAAGACCAACAGAAGAAGGACGGGTCGAAGATGATGGATAACAACGCGTTTGCCACGTGGGCGGAACCGTTAGAGGACGATATTTTTGAGTGGCACTTTGCGATATACGGCGCGGAAGGTGCGCGAGAGAGGATTTAAATGCTCTTTGTTGTCTTCTGTTTCTTCTTCGTGTTTGTGTGTTTGTTTGTGCTTCTTTCTCTCTCTGTTGTCTTTCGCGTTGGCGCGGATGCGTCGAATACTCACATTGAATCTCTCTCTCTCTTTTCCCATGATCGAATAATACTGTGGATGATTCTAGGCACTGCGTTTGAAGGCGGCATATACCACGGTCGCATTTTACTCCCGGTCGAGTACCCGTTCAAACCGCCAAACTTTATGCTCTTGACGCCAAACGGCCGCTTCGAGACGTTGACGAAAATCTGTTTGTCGATTACGTCGTACCACGCGGAACATTGGCAACCGAGTTGGTCGGTGAGGACGGCGTTGACGGCGATTCGAGCGTTTATGGTGACACCGAGCGAAGGCGCGTTAGGTGGGATTGATTTTAGCGAAGAGCAAAGGAGAGAACTCGCGGAGAAGAGTCGAGCGAAGGAGGTTAATTTCACCTTTGGGAGCGAAAAGAGAAGAGAAGTCACGAGACTGGTACACGAGAAAATGTTAGGACGAATGGGGAAAGCGAAACAAGCGGCGAGGAAGATGGCGATGGAGAAAAGAGAAAGGGAAGAAAAAGATGCTCGGGAGAGGAGTGATGGTGGGAACGGAACGAACGCCGAGGCGCCGACGACATCGACGGCTACGCCGCAAAGTCCACCCGCGCCAACTGTAGCACCAACCCAAAGAGAACAACAACAACAACAACAACAACAACAACAAACACCATCTTCTACTCCTTCGTCTCGAAACGCCGCCGCTAACGAGAACAACGAGAACGACGACGATGTACAAAGACAAAGAAATAGTAGAACAACGCAAACAACAACGCGCATCGAGCGGAGACCCGCCTCGCCAGAACAACAACGACAACAACGAGACCCCGATCATCGGACTTCAGCTATAAAACTTCTCGACTCTATCTCCGTGTGTTTAATCGTCGCCATCGTCGCCATCTTGTTGAAGAGGTGCATGTGGATACCTCCTTCGTTGTGATAAAAAATTGTGTATTTTAGTATTACTCTTTGGATAAAATGGAAAATTTTCTTCACTCTGAAATGACTGCCCCTCATATAGCGGCGAGATATTCCACGCACGCGTTCGCCTCCACGTCTTGTGCTTTCTCTTCTCCTAAGCTCAGTCGTTGTTGTTCTCATCGTCTTCTGAATCGTCGTCATCATTTAAAGAGAGATGGAGGAATCTATGATGCGTTTTGCATCTGCGCTTCTTCATCGGGGGAGACGATAAGCGAGAATGGGTCGGCGAAACCGTCCGAAGCGTCGCCGTTTCCACTGCTGTTGTTCGCAAACAACTCTGCGCGGAAACAACTTTTGTCGTCATCGTCGTACACGCACGTTTCTCCGGGCGTGTGCGATGCGCACGCCTCGGACGTGGCCATTCGCGCCGCGTGGGTGGTTCTGTTGAGAAGTCAACACCCGTCGCACAGGGCGAACGCGAAACGGACGAAGGATATGTTTCACGCGGAGGACGAGAGTTTTCTGGAGAGGTATCACGAGTGGGAGAGAAAATACGATGCGTTTTTATCGAGCGTAGAGAGCGATGCGTATCAAGGCGGGACGTTGTTGAACGTGGTCAGCGAAAAGGAGAAGTTGTTGCGGGAATACGGGTTGCCGGATTTGTTTCGCGCGGTGAAAGCGTCGGAGAACGCGCTGTGCTCGGACGTTTTGTTTCAATCGTTGAGAGATGACGTGGATAATTCGGAGGATTCGTTGAAATCTGCGATTGAAATCGCGTTGGCGGGGAACTTGTTCGATGCTGGAGCGGCGCAGGCGGTGCAAAACGTCGTCGGCGGGAGCTCATTTAAAGGAGATTCGAATAAGTTTGCGTTTAAGAACAGCGAGGATTTACAGTTTGCGTTTGAGGCATCGAGGAAACGAGTGAGAAATAGCGAGTGGTTGTGCGACGATTTGGATGAGTTGCGAGCGAACGAGTACGACCGCGTGTGCGTGTTTTGCGATAACGCCGGCGCGGACGTCTTAGGGATGACGCTGTTAGCGAGAGAATTGGCCAAAAGAACTAAGGGCGCGAAAGTCGCGTTGGTCGCGAACGAATTGGCCGCGCTGAATGACGTCACCATCAACGAACTCGAAGAGTTTTACCAGGTGTGCGAACAACACGACCCAGACTATTTACAACTGTACCGCGAAAACGGCAAAATCGCCCTCCTCTCCTCCGGCCAAGCGTCCACGTTACTCAACTTGAACGCCACCGGCAAAGATATCAACGATTGGGTCACGCGCGAAGATACAGTCGGTGGAGTCGACATGGAAGGTAAAAAGCTGAAGTGGCTCGTCGTTTTAGATGGCATGGGCCGCTCCTTAGAATCGAACTGGGAGTGCGGCAAATACGTGCAACCGCACGTGGACGTCTTGAACTTGGCGATGGTGAAATCTGAAATCAACGCCAAGAGGTTAGGCGCGAACGTCTACGACTGCGTCTGTAAGTTGTCCAACAGCAGATAATAAAGAGAAGAGAGAAAGAAAGAGAGATCGGATGATTACATATATTTATTATATCGTGTTATTATTGTTGTATTGTTATTTTGTTCATCGCCATCGGCGGCGCTCGCGTTTAAAAGGTGAAAGAAATATATCACACCATACATCCATATCCTCTCACTTAGGGGAAATTTGGCTTCACTATTCATCATCACGAAGAGACAAAGAACACATGTCCTCCGCGGCGTGTTCTCGCCTCCTGCTCTCGCATCGTGTCACGACGAACAGCGTTCCGTCAACCAGCGACCAAACGGGAACGCGCGTCCGGGTTACTAAGAGAATCCACGCTCAGCAACAACAGAAAAGCAAAGCAAACAACAACAACAAAAAGAAGAATGAAAGATACGAGTTCCCGGGAAGCATGCCTGCCGCGTTCCAGAAAGACGTCACGAGAGCTCTGGAGCAAGCGAAAAGAGTCGAGAAAGTTTGGTCGTGCGAAATCACCGACTTCTATTCCCCTCCGTTGTGCGATTGGATCGAAGCCGCGGTGAAGAAAAACTTTGGAGAAGCGATTGTGTGCGACAGATTCGGAGGGTTCACCGGGGCGGAACAGCAGAGGGTTCTGCTCGCGAGACGGGACAACAGCGAAGAACTGTTCGAGTTGGCGAAGAAAGATGAGTTTTTCGCGAACGAAGAGGACGAAGGTGAAGTGGATACGAACAACTGCGCGATCGCGTGCGTGAACATAAGCGGAAAGTTTGCGTTCGATCCGGCGTCGCATCCGGATTTTTTAGGGGCGGTGCTCAACGCCGGCGTGAAACGCGAGAAGATTGGAGACATCTTGATCAATAATTCTTCCGAGGGTGGAGCGAAAGTTTTGGCGACGCCTGCGATTGCGGTTTTCTTGACGAGAGCGTTGGAATCCGTGCGCACGGTTAAAGTGACCGTGGAACTTTTTCCTCTTAGCGAATTAGAAGGCGCCCAAGGCGCGCAGGTTCAAGAACCGGTAAGAACTTACGAAGCCTCGCTTCGGTTAGACGCCGTGGCATCTGCTGGATTTCGGTGTGCGAGAAGTAAGATGGGTGAGGATATCGTAAAAGGAAACGTGAAGCTAAACTACAACGTGTGCGAAAAGAAGAACGCGACGGTTGGGCAAGGTGATATGATTAGTTGCCGAGGAAGAGGAAGAGTAGAAGTGAAAGAAATTTTGGAGCAGCAGAACGATCGGTATAGAATTGAGTTGGTGCGATACAAGTAGGATAGAGAGTCAATCTTGATATGCGGTCATTACGTATACTCAGTAGTGCATAGTTAGTATTATCGTCGCGTATTTACTTCGCTTCGCTTTCGCTCCTCTTTTTTTCTGTTTCTTCTTCTTCTTCTTTTTCGCCTTCTGTAACTCTGTTAAACAAGCCGCAAGCGTACTTCTCCACGTGCCCAGCTCTAGGCGGCGGCGACGGTCGCATCTCCCAAATACCCGGTAAAGGAGGTTCCGCGTCCGCGGGAAGTTTCGTGGCCACCAGAGTGGTCATCTCCCAGCCCATGTCTAGATCGAGCGTACCCGTGCCTCTCTGCTCGTCTTGGCCTTCGAGCGTTTCGGATCCCAAAAGCAGTTTCGAGCAGAAAGAGCCTAAATGGCCGAGTTTCTTCGAGTACCGAATCGTGGATTGGATGGCCATCCACAATTTTTCGCGCGACATGGTTTGTGGACATTTGATGGCCGTTGCGAGCGAACGAACTTTGTTCGTAGTCGATTGCGATAAAGGCCGAACAAATCCTCTCTGCGTGACGGCGTGTTTAAGGTCGTCGTATAAAATGCCTTTCGAGAGTTTCTCGGCTTCGGCGAATACGACTTGCAAGTCGTCGCTTTTCGTTTTGGCTGGATCTTCCCAAAAGATGACAGAATCCCACGTGCCGAAGAGCATGCGCTTGACTTCGTTCGTCTCTTTTTTCGTAACGACGCCCGTAACGAGATTACGCATCGCCGGCGAAAACTCGGCATCGTACTCGTGGAATTTCAAAATGGCTTCTAAACCGGTTTTTTCGCACTCGATTTTCACGTCGACGCAGAGCTCGCCGATG
>Ga0209091_10000796_pt1 | contig 29421 bp, 34 predicted proteins | sample ArcticOcean_MG_C_6_FD_187438 | JGI IMG/M metagenome (GOLD analysis project Ga0209091, IMG submission 187438) | Marine microbial communities from western Arctic Ocean - ArcticOcean_MG_CB8_128 (SPAdes) (version 2) | ecosystem: Environmental > Aquatic > Marine > Oceanic | place: Arctic Ocean...
TTGAGCGCATGGCGAACTTTTGGCAAGAGGTCCTGGGTTATGAGCGTCGGCTCGTCGAAGAGCCATACATTCGTCTGTTTAAGCCTCGATCTGATCGCATCATCTACGTGTTGATCTTGCAAACTGTGCCTGAGGCAAAAACGGTCAAGCATCGGGTACACCTTGACCTTGCGAGCGATGATGTTGACGTTGAAGTTGAGCGACTGGTGAGTTTGGGTGCAACGGTCCTTACGGCTCCTCGAAGAATAGAAGCGGAAACTGTTGGAGGTCGCCGAGTTGCGTTACTCGCCGACCCAGAGGGCGGAGAGTTTTGCGTGACTGGATTAGCAGACCCGGAAGCTTCGCTACGCCATCTGCGGCGTAAGCCTCTTTGACGTTCCGCGTGATGGTCACCAAATGTGCATTACGCATCCTGCTCGACTATGCAAAAGTGCTCAGTGGACTCGGAGCCTAAAACGACAAAAGGACCTCCCCGATGGGAGGCCCAGTGACAGATGGTCTGATTAAACGCTGGCGAGTTTTGCTTTGCGAGTTAGACCGCTGCGACTTGCCTTCTCCGCTGCTTCCCTTCTATAGTCAATGTCCTCAAACAGAACATTGGAGATGTGATGGAGCAAAGTGAGCTTCGTGGTTGGGTCGAACACCGCTCTGAGATGCTTTTCGTGTGTCTCAAGTGTCTCGTGTTGATGATTGTCGGAGTAGCTGTAGCGACTTCGTGGGGTCAGTTGAGTGACAATGCTGAGGTAGCGCTATCAATAGCGGTCGCCGTGGTCGGATTGTTTCTGTGGTTTGGTTCCCATGGAGCGATTATGGATATTGCTGCGATACGTTCCGACATGGACGATGATCTTGCGTCAACAACATTTGGCAAGCAGTACGCCAAAGCCCCTTTCCCTATTTATTTGATCCTTAATACGCTTGCGATGGTTGGCGGCACAGTGATGCTCGTCATCTTGCTTAACGCGTAGAGCCGGACGACAAAAGGACCTCCCCGATGGGAGGCCCAGTGACAGATGGTCTGATTAAACGTTGGCGAGTTTTGCTTTGCGAGTTAGACCGCTGCGTTTGATGTAGCCGCTGCTACTTGCTTTCTCCGCTGCTTGTTCAGGCTCGACGACGTCGAGCCCTAGTTCTTCGGCTCGCTTCTCGCAATCGAAGAGATGATCAGCTCGTGAGTGGTCGTCTTCCTCTGATGACTTACGCAAGTAGATAGCGGCGATTGAGGAGTCCATACCTTTTTGAATAGGGCGACTCTTCGCTTCTCTTGCACTTTGGCCTTGGATTTCTTTCTGCACTTGGTTCCACAGCTTCTGCCTGAGAATTTTGCAGTCGTATGTTTGAGGGCGGATCATGTATCGCCCACACTACTGAAACACTAAAAATCTTGAAATCACTGGGCCAACGGCCCGGAAACCATAGGATCGCCTGAGTGTCCTAGGGAGAGGTGAGAACGTGATCGGGAAGAGAGTTCTGCGGGTCGAGGATGAGCGACTCTTAACGGGTGCCGGGCGTTTCACTGCCACGGTCAACCTCCCAGATCAGGCTCATGTTGTCTTCGTTCGATCATCTGAGGCGCATGCCAAGATTCGTTCGCTAGATGCGAGCGCAGCTGTCGCAGCGGCGGGGGTTCTCTGTGTCCTCACGGGCGAGGACTACGAATCCGACGGGCTGACAACCCTGCTTCAGCCCAGTAGCCTCCCCGACCATCTCGACCCGACCCAGCCGAGCCTGTCCGCTGACGAGTTGCGGCCACCGCCAGCAGCGCTGCCAATCGTGGTGGACCGGGTCCGGCATGTGGGCGAAATCATTGCCGTCGTGGTGGCCGAGACTGCAGCAGCTGCGGTCGACGCCGCCGAAATGGTCGTCGTGGACTACGAAACACTCCCTGCAGTGGTCGACGCCCGATCGGCGTTGGACGAAGGGGCACCGCATGTGTGGGAGTGCGGTAATCAGTGCGTGGAGGCTGAGCGTGGCGATGCAGCCCTCGTTGCGGCAGCGATCGACGAGGCCGCGCACGTAGTCCGACTTTCGACTCGCAATCATCGTGTACACGGCTCGCCGATCGAGCCGCGCAGCGCAGTGGCCAGCTTCGATCCCGCCTCCGGTCGCTACGAGTTGTATGCGCCGAGCCAGGGGGTGCATCGGTTCCGTAGCTTGTTGGCGAGCGCTCTCGGTGTCGACAGCGCTGCAGTTCGGGTAGTGACGCTCGATGTAGGTGGAGGCTTCGGATTGCGTATCCCGTGCTCGAACGAATACCCGCTATTACTCTGGGCCGGTCGGAAATGTGGGCGGCCCGTCAAGTGGGAGGGCACCCGCAGCGAGGAGTTCGTGAGCGACGTGCACAGCCGTGACACGTGCTGCGACGGCGCGCTGGCGCTCACCGATAAGGGAAAGATCATAGCCCTGCAACTCGACTACGTTGGCAACGTCGGAGCCCATCCGGTGTCGTCTGCCGTGTTGTCGAACCTGCTGCGCATGGCGGGTCCCCCATACGACGTCCCAGCGATGCACGTGAAAGTGCGCGGCGCGCTCACCAACACCACCCCGACGTCGGTCTACCGAGGTGCCGGGCGACCACAGGTCACTTACATCGTCGAGCGTTTGATGGATCTTGCAGCCGCTGCCGTCGGACTTGACCGAGCGGAGATCCGACGGCGTAACCTCATTGGCACCGCCGACCTGCCCTATCGAACGAGGCTTGGACTCACGTACGACACCGGTGCGTTCAGCGACAACTTCGAGACGGCGCTCCGCCTTATCGACTGGGACGGTTTCGCGGCCCGTAGGCGTGACGCCGAACGCCGCGGCAAGCTAGCGGGTATCGGGGTGGCCAACTACCTCGAGTCGCCCGGCGCCGCTCCCTACGAACGCACCGACGTGACAGTCGACGTCGACGGGACGGTCCGCGCAGTGATCGGTACCCAGGCGTCGGGGCAGGGTCACCAGACCAGCTTCGCTCAGGTGGTGGCCGAAGCACTGGACGTGCCCATGGAATCAGTGTCAATTGAGTTCGGTGATTCCGACCGCATAGCCGGTGGCTCGGGCTCACACGCCGACCGGTCCATGCGATTGGGTGGAACGATCTTGATGCAGGCGTGCGAGGACATTCTGAGGCAATTCCGTCTCCGAGCGGCAGAGCGACTCGGCGTAGATGTGCTTGAGATCAGCCTGGCGAAGGCTCGGTACGTCACCGCCGATGGGCGTTCGGTCGGCTTGTTCGAAGTCGCGTCCGAAGCGCCCCTCATCGCAACCGGCGAGATCTCGACCCGGCTGCATGCTCACCCCAATGGCGTAGCGGCCTGCGAGGTGGAGATCGACTCTGAGACCGGCGCCTTAGAGGTGACGCGCTACCTCAGCGTCGATGACGTAGGACGGGTTATCAACCCGATGATTGTTGAGGGTCAGCTGCATGGCGGAGCCGCGCAGGGCATCGGGGAAGCACTTTTTGAGGAGATCGTGTACGACCGTGACACCGGCCAACTTCTGACGGGATCGTTCCTTGACTACCGGATGCCCAGCACGATGGAAACGCCGAGACTCGAGAGCCGTATTGAGGAGTGCGTGGCCGCCAGTAACCCTCTGGGCATCAAAGGAGCGGGCGAAGCCGGCATCACTCCAGCAGGGGCGGTAATCGTCAGCGCCGCTGTAGATGCTTTGCAAGCCTTCGGTGTCGAACACATCGATACCCCCTTGTCGCCAGAACGCATCTGGATCGCTATAAACCAAGGCGAGCCCAATATTTCGGCCCAGGCATAGCAAGATTCGGTGCCGTGGAAGCATTAACCCCACCCCACCCCACCTAGGGGTGGCATCGCAGGGTTCGGAAGCCATGATCAGTTTGATATTTATTCCACGCCTTAATAAATGATGGAGGTCAAGGTCAGTGTTGAACCAAACACGAACCTACGACGTTAAACATTATTTAGTTGTGGGGGAGTAGAGCCTACTGACAGCACATAAGTTACATTATGCGCTAGTCAAAAAGGATGGTGTCTATGACAGTGTCTATGACACGAATGGGGGAGTGACTATGCCAAATAGTGGCTGTCTATGACAAAACGCTAAGAACCTAAAACTAAGAGTTCTACCGTTTTAGAAAACCTAGGAACTAAGACTCTTCGATTACATCTGCGGATATGTCCACCGCTGCTTCTCTTACTAGCTGGAGGAGTTCGTTGTCATTTAAATGAAGCAAAGAAGCTGCTGTTGCGCTTTCGTGGTTGAAAAATCATGGTCTGCTAATTCACTGCGACTTTAAGACAACTGGTTTAGTCATCCCAAGAAGACCCAGATAGCTACTGTTTGATGGACTTATCTAGCTGTTCGCTATCGCCTGTTCGGACATACCATTCCCAACGAGTTCCATCCGGGCCATTTATCCATGTCTCAGTTTTCTCTGCGTAGCAGCAAGCAACATCTTCGATACCAGTGGTCTCTATCCCTTCAGAAACCAAACGTTCTTCAGCTTGAGTGACCTCTAGTTTGCTATTTACTTCAACTCCAAGATGATTAATTGTGCCCCCCAGAACATCTTTATCTTCGAAGAGAACGAGTTTGAGGGGCGGGTCAATTATACGAAAATTCGCGTATCCAGCTCTAACTACCGATGGCTCCGTGCTGAACATCTGGCTATAAAAAATAATTGCTGTCTGAAGGTCAGGTACATTAAGTGCGAGTTGGAGTTGCGCCATGGGAAACCTCTGTGCTCTCGACTCTATGTTATAGCTCTTTAGGACGTGACTAACAGGGCCATGGCTAAGAGAGTTCTTTTCACAGCGGTAAAGATAGCTGCTCCGGCTGGTATATGGGGAAAACCTAGTTGCTGGCTGTCCAGGGCAAAAACGCTTCCTCTGTACCGGCTTTTAAGGGATTATTGGAAGAGCTAAGCACCCGAACCAAACACGAACCTACGAAGTTAAACATTATTTAGTGGTGGCGGAGGCTCGGCACAGATTTAAGTTGTTGGCCAGGTTCTTGGGGAGCTTGTGGAGAGCGAGACACCTATAAATCACTCGGAATAGCCATAGCTCACATGAAGCTAAAAACCGGTGTTTATAGGAAAAGTCTTGTATTCGATGGGTTAGCCGAAGTGCCAGAACATGCATGACACGCAAGAGGTCACAGGTTCAATTCCTGTATCGCCCACACTACTAAAAGCCTTGAAATCACTGGGCCAACGGCCCGGAGACGAGACTGTCGTTGAATGGTGTTTGCATCGCTCGGGGAGCGGCTGGGGAACATCAGGGATTTTGATGCTATTTCCTAGCTGTTTGGCGAGGTCCCCATCAAGATTATCGACAAGATGTGCGTAGGTTCCCATAGTAGTTTGAATATTGGAGTGGCCTAGCCGTTGTTGTATGAGCCGCATGTGTCCGCCGCTTTCGATAGCCCAAGCGACACTGGTATGGCGGAGGGCATGAAAAGGTACCTGTCCTAGCTCTGCGGCTTCTACTGCTGGCTTCCAGATTCGTCTCCGGAAGTTAGATGGACGCATAAGCGCACCGTTTTCGGTAAGGAATAATGACTCATCCTTTGGTCGGTCTGTTATCAGTGGAGCTAGGAGGTTAGATAATACTTCAGGTATAGCTAAGGTTCTTTTGCCAGACGCTGTTTTAGGTGGGCGAAACGCTGCTAACCTTGCCATATCATCGAGGTCGACGGCTAGTCCCACGGCCAGAGGTGAGAGAACTAGTTGCCTGTATGGACCGACCAGCAGATATTAGGTGAAGGAGACCATCGCAATGACAACGACCGAAAAAAACGCCGAACCGGCGATCGCTCTCAGCAACCCGGCGGCAGCGAAACTGGCCGAAGCCGACTACGAATTTGGCTTCAGTACCGATCTCGATACCGACGTCGCACCTCCAGGGCTGAGCGAGGAGACCGTGCGTCTGATCTCGGCGAAGAAGGACGAGCCTGAGTGGCTGCTGGAGTGGCGTCTGAAGGCGTTCGCGGCGTGGCAGAAGATGGAAGAGCCCGACTGGACCAAGCTTAAGATCGCTCCAATCGACTATCAGTCGATCAGCTATTGGGCAGCCCCGAAGCAGAAGCCGGTCCTCGACAGCATGGACGATGTCGATCCCGACATCCGCGAGATGTTCGACAAGCTCGGCATCCCGCTGCATGAGCAGAAGATGCTCAGCAACGTCGCTGTTGATGCCATTGTCGATTCGGTCTCGGTGGTGACCACGTTCAAGGCAACCCTGGCTGAGGCTGGTGTCATTTTTTGTTCGTTCTCCGAGGCGGTGCAGGATCATCCGGAGCTCATCAAGGAGCATCTGGGGTCGGTCGTGCCTGTTCGAGACAACTTTTTTGCTGCGCTCAACTCGGCGGTATTCTCCGACGGGTCGTTCTGCTACATCCCCAAGGGTGTTCGCTGCCCCATGGAACTCTCGACGTACTTCCGCATCAACTCGATGAACACCGGTCAGTTCGAACGCACGCTCATCGTGGCCGAGGACGACTCCCATGTCTCCTACCTCGAAGGGTGCACTGCTCCCCAGCGCGACGAAAACCAGCTCCACGCCGCGGTCGTTGAGCTCGTGGCGAAAGACCGATCCGAGATCAAGTACTCGACTGTGCAGAACTGGTATCCCGGTGATGAGAACGGGGTCGGCGGCATCTACAACTTCGTCACCAAACGAGGCCGGGCCCACACCGACGCAAAGATTTCGTGGACCCAGGTTGAGACCGGTTCTGCTATCACGTGGAAGTACCCGAGTGTGATCCTGCAGGGTGATCGTTCGGTCGGCGAGTTCTATTCGGTGGCATTGACGTCGAAACATCAGCAGGCCGACACCGGCACCAAGATGATCCACATCGGGGCCGACACCACCAGCAGCATCATCTCGAAAGGTATTTCGGCCGCCCACGGCCAGAACACTTACCGAGGTCTCGTGAAGATGATGCGATCAGCCGAAAACGCACGCAACTACACACAGTGCGATTCCCTGCTGCTCGGCAAGGAGTGCGGGGCGCACACCGTGCCGTACATCGAGGTGAAGAACCCAACGGCCCAAGTTGAGCATGAGGCCTCGACCTCAACTGTTGGCGAGGACCAGCTGTATTACTGCCGCCAGCGCGGCATGAACGAAGAAGATGCCATGGCGATGATCGTCAATGGTTTCTGCCGCGAAGTGTTTGATGAGCTCCCGATGGAGTTCGCTGTTGAAGCTCAGCGTTTGCTGAGTGTGAGTTTGGAAGGAAGTGTCGGCTGATGCTGCACGTGGAGAATTTGACGGCCTCGATTGGAGATACCCAGATCCTCAAGGGTCTCAACCTCGATGTCGGTGCCGGCGAAGTGCATGCCATCATGGGCCCGAACGGGTCTGGTAAGAGCACGTTTGCTCACGCCCTCGCGGGTCGCGACGGATACGAGATTGGTGGCACTGTCACCCTCGATGGTGCCGATCTGCTCGAGATGGTCCCAGAAGCGCGCGCTGCTGCCGGTGTGTTCATGGGATTCCAGTATCCGGTCGAGATCCCGGGCGTGAACAACATGTACTTTCTGCGGACCGCGCTCAACTCGGTTCGCCGTACCCGAGGCGAAGAGCAGATCGGGGCGAGCGACTTTCTCAAGGATGCCCAAGAGGCCATGGCTCTCGTCGAAATGAAATCCGACTTCCTTTACCGGTCAGTGAACGCCGGGTTCAGTGGCGGAGAGAAGAAACGCAACGAGATCCTGCAGATGGCTATCATGCAGCCACGACTCGCTGTGCTCGACGAGACCGATTCCGGTCTCGACATCGATGCCCTCCGCGTCGTTGCTTCAGGCGTGAACTCGCTGCGTGGGCCCGACCGGTCGATGATCGTGATCACCCACTACCAACGCCTCCTCGACTACATCAAACCTGACTTCGTGCATGTGCTGGTCGACGGCAAGATCGTCAAATCGGGCGATCATACGCTCGCTCTTCACCTCGAAGACCACGGCTACGCCGGCTTCGTCAATCACGACCTCGACGATGCCCCTCTGACGGGAGTACCAGCGTGAGCCAGGCCGTCCTTGCGTCCCGCTCCGTGGCGCTCGAACAGATGGCGTCGTTGAGTTTGCCGACCAAACGCGATGAGGCGTGGCGATACGCACCACACAAAAAGCTCGGCCAGCTGACATTCGGGCCAGCCACGGCACCCGACGCGGTGCCCGGCGACATCGACAGTCAGATTCCCCATATCAAAGGTCCTCGGATCGTCATCGTCAACGGCGTGGTCGACGCCTCATTGTCCAGGCTCGACAAGTTGCCTTCAGGGGTCCAGGTCGTCAGCCTCGCCGATGCGCCAGCCGATCTAGCCGCTGGCATGCTCGACCGCGAGTATGACGGACCAGAGGACGCCTACTCGATCATCAATCGGGCGCACGGAGCTGGCGGCGCATTGCTACACATCGGCGCGCGCATCGATGAAACTCTGCACATTGTCGACGTCGTGGTTCCAGGTGTCGCACACAACGCTTCTGCGACTCGCGTTGCCATCGAGATGGCGGCAGGAAGCTCAGCCACCGTGGTCGAGACCCGCATTGGAAGCGGCGACACCTTTGGCGGTTCCAACGTCCGCACCGAGATCTCGCTCGCCCCTGACGCCAGCCTCGAACACATCATCCTTCAAGATCTCCCTTCCGCCCAGATCCACCTCGGACGAGTCGACGTGACCCAGGCAGCGCGCAGCACCCTTCGCGCCCAACTCTTCAACCTCGGATCCGATTACAGCCGAGTCGCATACCACGTGTACCTCAACGGCGAAGCGGCTCACGCCGACCTATCTGGGCTCTACTTCGGTTTCGGCACCCAGACCCTCGACCAGCAGATCACCGTGGTCCACAGCGCCAAGAACTGCACAAGCCGCCAGTCCTACCGCGGTGTGCTCGACGACTCCAGCACCGGCATTTGGAATGGCGGCGTCGATGTCCGTCCTGGCGCAGACGGCTCCGATTCCGAACAGTCCAACGCCAATCTCCTGCTCTCGAAGCAGGCCGAGATCAACACCACACCAAGGCTGGAGATCCTCGCCGATGAAGTGTCGTGCCAACACGGCGCCACTGTTGGCCAGCTCGACGAAGAAGCCTTGTACTACATGCGTTCTCGCGGCATCCCCAAAGACGAAGCCAGCCGATTGTTGATCAACGGTTTCGCCGACCAGGTGATGGAGGACCTGCACATCGACACGATTCGCAGCTGGATCACCGAACGTCTCGGGCACGACGATGCATGAGTCAGAGGTCAACATCGGCCCATCGCGAGCGTTCAAGCTCCCACGTGACGTGAAAGCCACCATTATCCCCGCCGGCGAGCCGATTGTGCTCCTCGAAGGCGACCGCATCAAGGTCTCACAGGCACTGGGCGGCACTGCCACAGTCACCACCAGCGAAGGACAAATGGTCCGGCTGAGCCCAGAAGACTCCGTCGACTTCGGATTCGTTGAGGTCGCGGCGAAAACCGAACATGCCGACGGCGAATTCAGTCTCGATGCAGTCTGGAAAGCCGCCACGACCGTGTACGACCCCGAGATCCCCGTCGACATCGTAGAGCTCGGCCTCGTCTACAAGGTCGAAACATCCGACCTGCCCAGCGGTAACAAACGAGTCGACATCGACATGTCGGTCACCGCTCCCTTCTGCGGCATGGGCGACATCATGCGCCAAGACCTCCACAACGCAGTCGCGGAGCTGCCAGGCGTTGAACAAGTCGAAGTCATCCTCGTGTTCGACCCTCCATGGGACGCCTCCCGCCTATCCAACGTCGCCCGACTCGAACTCGGAATGATGTGACCGACGTATCGAGCGATGCCGACACCGACATAGCCGACGGGCCGGGCCGATCCGGCCTTGGACACACCGGTGACAGCACGCCGACCCCAAACGTGACGGATCCGACCGTCGAGGGCGACGATGTCGATACAACCGCGATCATGAATGCGTTGCGCGGGGTCATCGATCCCGAGCTTGGCGACAACGTCGTCGATCTCGGCATGGTCAAACGGCTCGAACGGAGCGCGGACCGCGCCATACACATCACGATCGCCTTGACGACCGCCGGCTGCCCGCTACGAGCTCAGCTGATGCGCGACGCCAAAGCCCGAGTCGCTTCGCTCCCCGACATCGATGACGTCAAGATCCATTTCGGCGAGATGACCGCCGACGAACGAAGCAACGTCATGGCCCGGGCCCGTTGGAAAGCACGCGACAACGCCCTCGAAACCGACATCCCGCCGACCTGTCGCATCCTCGCTATCTCCTCGGGCAAAGGCGGCGTCGGCAAGTCCACTGTCACAGCCAACCTCGCCGTTCTGCTGGCCGGCCGCGGATACACCGTCGGTGTGCTCGACGCCGACGTCGGCGGATTCTCGATGCCCCAGCTACTCGGCCTCGACAGCGACATTGAAGGCCAACGCGCCGGCGCAGGTAAAGCGGTCATGAAACCTGTCACCAAACAAATCGGCGACGGAGCGCTCCGGATCGTCTCGATGGGGTCGATCGCCGGCACCAACGAGACCGAAGCCATCATGTGGCGCGGATTGATGCTCAACCGCGCCGTGCAGCATTTTCTCGAAGACGTGCAGTGGGGCGAACTCGACTACCTGCTCATCGACATGCCACCGGGCACGTCCGACATCCAAATGGGCCTCGCCCGAATGCTCCCCAGGACTGACGTGGTCATCGTGACCACCCCGGCCAAAGCAGCCCAACAAGTAGCCGCCCGAGCTGCCGACATGGCCCGCAAGGGCTATCTCCGTGTCGCGGGCGTCATCGAGAACATGGGCCCATCCACGAACCCCGATGGCACGATCACCGCAATGTTCGGCACGGGGGGCGGGCAGCGGCTCGCAGAGAGCATCGGCGTGCCGCTACTCGCATCGATCCCGCTCGACACGGCTGTGGCTGCGGCCGGCGACGCCGGCACCCCGGTAGCGATAGAGCACCCCGATTCGGCAGCCAGCGTGGCGTACCGAGATCTGACCGACATCATCGTCACCGACGTCGCGCCACCGATCGAGATCGCCGAGTGCAGCCTGCGAGGAACCCTGATTCGGGCAGGGGCCGACCTCGACGGTGCCCGAGCCCGAGCCGAAGCTCGACTGAACGAACCGAACAGGACCGGATTCATCTCCGCCGCCGACACTGATGTCGTACCGATCATCGAATCAGCCGAGGAGAGCACACACGAATGAATTTCAATCGGCGTCGAGCGAAGCCAACGAAGGACGAAGCCGTTGACCCGGAGGACTCAACAATGACCGCCACGACAGCTCAGCCGATTTCGTTGACCCGCAAACCAGCGGATCACAAAGCAGAGTCCGCGAACGAGAAACTGCCTGGAATCAAAGACATCATCGCAGTCGCCAGCGGGAAGGGCGGCGTTGGTAAATCGACCGTGGCCGTCAACCTCGCAATCGCCCTGTCGCAGCGCGGCGGTCGCGTCGGTCTTGTCGACGCCGATGTCCTCGGACCGAGCGTTCCTGGGATGCTTGGCCTTCCAGTCGATGAACCACCGGTAGCGACCGACGATGGCCGGATGGTTCCCCCTGAGCGGCACGGCATCAAGGCTGTCTCCATGGGCCTACTGCGAAACGACGACAACCCGGCCATCCTGCGCGGTCCCATGGTGTCTAAGTACCTCCAGATGCTCGTCGCCCAGGTTGAATGGGGGCAACTCGACTATCTGATTCTCGACCTGCCGCCGGGAACCGGTGACACCCAACTCACGCTGGCCCAGAGCCTCCGGCTCTCAGGTGCCGTGATCGTCACCACACCCCAAGATGTCAGCCTCAAGATCGCACGACGCGGACTGCGCATGTTCCAGACGGTGAACGTGCCAATCCTCGGCATCATCGAAAACATGAGCACGTTCACGTGCCCACACTGTGGCTCCGATACCGACGTGTTCGGCAAGGGCGGGGGAGATCGCATGAGTACTGACCTCGACGTGCCGTTTCTCGGCGCCATTCCGCTCGACGTCGACATCGTCACCGGCGGTGACGGCGGCCGGCCGATTGTCATCGAACGGCCCAAATCTGTTGCCACAGCGACCTACCTCGAAATCGCCGAGGCACTCGACAACCAACTCCAAGGGCTCGACACGGCGACAATGGGTTCGTTCAACTGGACCTGGGACACCGATCACGGCTCACCTCCATGGCTCGACGCCGACACCAACCCCGCTGGTTCACCGACAACACCCATCGGGCTCGCCAGGCGGGACCAAATGACCCTGTCGGTGCTTTGGGCGGACGGCCGTCAGGACCATGTGAATACGCGAGATCTCCGCCTGGCGTGTCGCTGCGCGGCCTGCGTCGAGGAGATGAGCGGACAACCGCTTCTCGACCCTGCCACCATCGCCTACGACGTTGCACCGCGCTCGATCACGAGCATCGGCAACTATGCGATCAGCATCACCTGGAGCGACGGCCACAGCACCGGCATCTATGCATTCGATCGCATGCGAGCGTTGACCGAGCACGCAGACGCGCAGGTGGTCGAAGATGTCTGAATCGGGTCATGAGACACCCATCAGGATCCGGGCCGAGACCTCGATCGCTGACCCTGAGACATGCAGATTCACCGTCGACCGAGTCGTCGAGCCCGGAGGCCCGTTCTCTTTCGATCGCGAACAACCCAGCTCTTCATCACCACTCATCGCCCAACTGTTCTCCTTCGATGACGTCGCCCACATCGTGGTCGCCGGCCGCACGGTCTCGGTCACGAAAGTGCCATCGGCATCTTGGGAGAATCTTCGCCAATCAATCGGCGCCCAGATCAGGAGTCAACTCCAAACCGGCCAACCAGCCATTGCCAAACCAGCGAGAACGGTCCGGAACGACCAGCAAATTCGCGAATCCATCGAAAGCCTGCTCGAGCGGGAGGTCAACCCGTCCATTGCCGCGCATGGCGGCGTGATCACGGTCGTCGATCTCAGCGACGGTGTCCTGTCGATAACCATGGGCGGAGGCTGCCAAGGATGTGCGTCCTCGACCGCCACGCTTCGGGACGGCTTCGAGACCATGGCTCGCCGCGTCGCCCCTGAACTTGTCCGCATCGTCGACACCACCAACCACTCCGCAGGAGCCGCGCCCTTCTATCCGACTCGGTCGACCACACAAAGCCTCGGCAGTCCCCTGAACCGCCGCAGCACGAGCAGCACCCCACACGACAACGGCACTGGGAGGCCGTGACCATGCCCTCTGCCCCCCACTTCCCCCACCGATACTCTCGACCGTCCGGTCAAAGACCTCCGCATCTCGGTCACCGACCGCTGCACCTATTGCATGCCCAAAGAGATCTTCAACAGCGACTACCGCTACCTTCAACGAGCCGCGCTCCTCACATTTGAAGAAATCGAACGTGTCGCCCGCTCCTTCCCCCGTCACGGTGTCACCAAGCTGCGCCTCACGGGTGGCGAACCACTGCTGCGCCACGGCATCGAGGAACTTGTCGCCAGACTCGCCGCGATTCCAGAGATCGATGATCTCGCACTCACCACCAACGGTGCCCTGCTCGGCCGTATGGCCACGGACCTAGCAGTTGCGGGCCTACATCTAGCAACAATTGACTGAGATATTTACCCCCATATGCCTTATGGGTATAACTGATATTTAGAAAGTGAGCTGGAGTAATTATGAGCCACTATCCATTAGGTATTCCCCATTCATGACCACAGTTGTACTCCTCTTAGCGGAAGGCGATAAGGAAGTGATCCCCATCAAATTCGCTGTTGTCGAAGTGAGGCGGATTCTCTTCTGATCCGCGCTCTTTACATTCGTGTGTATCCATGTGTTCTTCGTCACATTCGTGTTTATCCGTGTGTTCTTCGTCGTACGTTGTTATCAACGGTCAACGGGTTGTGCGTTGGGTGGTTGTTTTTTCACTGTCTTTTTGACTAATTGAAGAAAGAGGTTCTCCTTATGAAAAGGGTTAAGTTCAAATTCGCAGCTATCGCTGTTGGTGTTTTGGTGTGTTCAGGGTCTGTTGCTTTGGCTTCGGATGAGTCGGTAGTTGCTGGTACAGGTGCTGGTAGTGGTGTTTCTTGTGAGGATGGGTATTTCAACTACAATTTTGGGGCGCCGATGACGTATGAGGGGTGGTGTGAGCGGTAGAGCAGAGCACATGAACCAAACACGAACCTACGACGTTAAACATTATTTAGTGGTGGGGTAGGCTCGGCAGATACCTGGGTGGTTCAGCACAATTGTATGTTGTTGGTCAGGTTCTTGGGGAGCGTGTGGGGAGCGAGACACCTATAAACCACTCGAAATAGCCGTAGCTCACTTGAAGCTAAACCTCAGTGTGTATGCGAAAAGCCTTCTATTCAATGGGTTAGCCGAAGTGCCAGAACATGCATGACACGCAAGAGGTCACAGGTTCAATTCCTGTATCGCCCACACCGAGAAGTAAAACTGCTGGAAGGCCGTCTCTGGTTCGTTTGAAACGAGCCTAGACCAGATTTGTCGATGTTCTTCAGGACAGAGGTGACGCCAGGAACATCTGCTAATCCGTTTGAGTCAGCTCTGGGACAATCAACCCCTGTCGACGTCGCGCTGGGGGCCGTCGTGGATGTTGTCGTCCTGGAGGTCGTCGATGCCGATGATGTCGTCGTCGATGTCGTCTTTGAAGTCGTCTTTGAAGATGTCGAGGTCGTCGTCGTAGTCGTAGCCGATCAAGTCTTTGTAGTCGATCACACCGCACCGCTCCATGTGACAGCCTGCGTCACGCTCGATCTCGTCCATGCTGTCCTCTCGCTCGCTAGGTACGCGCAACCAGTACAGCCCCCTAGGGCACCGTGTGCGGAGTAAGCCCGGCGCAATCGAAGTAGTGCAGCCGGTTCGGGATGGTGGCCTCGATCTGTTCGGCGAGCGTCGAATCGATCCGGTCGCGAAAGAAACGCACGGCTAACCACGGACCGATCGACTCGGCCACGTCTTCTCGCTCAGGGTTGTCTCGAGCGTAAGTCGAGAGGAAGTTGCCATCCGCCTGCTGGGCCGCCCTCCAGGCCGGGTCCAGCGCGTGACGCGAATCGAGTGATGTGTGCGCACCCTCGTGAAGAAATACCTCTTCGAGGAATCCTCCTGCAGCGTACTCCTGGCGACCTCTATCTGTGTGGATGAGCAAGTTGTTGTTGCCGCCACCAGCAGGCTCATCTCCGGCGTGGATCCATACGGTCTCGAGGTCGGTGAACAAGAATGCCGGCATCCTGCCTATCGCCGGTGCGTAGAACAGCGCTTCCTGCTCTGCTTTTGCGACATCAAACTCCGGGTTGACCTGGATCTCTACCATCGTCGAGGTCCCGTAGTGGGCCTCGAAGATGTGAGCGTTCACGGTCCCAAACTGGCCGGTGCGCCGATCGAACATCGTCCGATCCTTTTGCCCGCTGTACTCGAGCTCGATGAACGACGTAGGATCGGAAGCACTCATGATGTCAGGTGAGATCCACAGCGTGCCGTCGAAGGGCGGACCCCCAGGGTTCTCGACCGGCACGTAGCTGTTCACTAGGTCCGAGCACTCACCCGGCGTTGGCTTGGTCGTGCTCGTCGGTTCGACCGAGGGTGCCGGTTGAGCGGTGGGCTCTGGTTCGGTCGTGCTCGTCGGTTCGGTCGTGCTCGTCGGTTCGGTCGTGCTCGTCGGTTCGGTCGTGCTCGTCGGTTCGGTCGGTTCTTCGGCGTTCATCTCGAGTTGAAGCTCGGCGACCCGGTCTGACTCCGTGTTCGAGCAGCCGCTGGCGAGCACCACCACAAGCAGGGCCATCGCTAAAAGAGTTCTTTTCACAGCGGCAAAGCTAACGGCTCCGCTTTACAACGCACATCAAGACAGCGCTTTCAGTCAGCTCTGGGACAATCAACCCCCGTCGACGTCGTCACCTTCAGGCGAATCTGTTCAACTCTTCGACGTAGCATCACACCGATAGCGGAGGACGAGGCGGAGGTCGCGGCGGAGGTCGTCGAGGCGGTCGCGGAGGTCGAGGCTGTAGAGGGGGTCGAGGAGGTCGAGTTCGACGCTGTCGAGGAATTCGCAGTCGGCTTCACTAGGAGCATCAGACACAGCACTAGTTTCTGGCGCAGCGTTTTTTGCATGGCTTTCAACCTGCACGTCATCATCTGAACCGCATCCAGTAACACCGAACACAGACGTGACCAACATGGTCATCGCTAAAAGAGTTCTCCTCACAGCGGTAAAGCTATCCGCTCCGCCTTGCAACGCAGATAAAAACAGTGCTTTCAGTCCGGCTTGGGACAATCAACCCCCCTCGACGTCATCACCCTTAGGCGAATCTGTCCCACTACCCCACACAGCATGACACTCATCGAGGAGGTCGAGGAGGTCGAGGAGGTCGAGGAGGTCGAGGAGGTCGAGGAGCTCGTGGCGGTCGTCGAGGTAACGAAGGAGGTCGCGGAGGTCGTCGAGGTCGCAGTCGGCTTTCGGACCATCAGATGCAGGAGGACCAAAATCGCCGTCATCCCCAGGAGGAGGCGCATCCCCAGGAGGGGGAGGAGGAGGACCACCAGACGCATTAATAGATTCTGGAACTTCTGGCGCAGCGTTTTTTGCACGGCTTTCAACCTGCACGTCACCATCTGAACCGCATCCAGTAACACCGAACACAGGCGTGACCAACAAGGCCATAGCTAAGAGGGTTCTCTTCAAAGCGCTAAAGATACCCGCTTCGCCTTGCATACGAGGAAACTGACCTAGTTGCTAGCTGTCCAGCGCAAAAACGCTTCCTCTGTAGCGGCTTCTAAGGAATTACTACGAGAGTTAAGCGGTACTTGTCTAAAAATAAATAAGGATCGGCGCAGGTGGCCGATCCTTATAAAGAAAGCCGGTGGCAGGGGGGGCCACCGACTTAGATTTGTTTAGCTACTAGTAGTTACGAGGACCTAGTTGCTGATTTTGATGCGCTCTCTTGGAGTCATAAAAGCTTGGTGCTTCTTTTCCGGTAAGCGCTTTGTAAGTGAGTTTCGAAAGTGACTTTTTCATAGTGCTTTCACGATAAGGAATTGAAGAGGCAGACTGTCCGAGAAGTGACAAACGACACAGTGTTATACCTCGGTTTTCTATTGTAAATAGACCTCTTTCCACGATAGAAACGGTGAGACCCTGCTGTTGAGAGTCTTGTTGCCAACAGCTACGGAAAGTAGAAGTGAATCTGCAAGTGGTTACCAATGGAAGACCCCACGTGGCCAGATCGTAGTGCTGTTAAATTTAAGTCGTAACTATGTTCCCTTAGCTGGATTTGTGACACTGGTGTTTGCCTGGGTGAGGTCTACTCCTATGAGGTTCGCCCCGGTGAGGTTCGCCCCGGTGAGGTTCACCGAAAGTCGGCTCCTCAAGTGAGCCTTGTTATCACCACTGTAGATTTCCTAAATCGGTCTGGAAAAACTAGAAAAGCGAAAGTAATAAAGACGCGCCCTCAGCGCAAGCTATAAAGGGAAATTTCGATTGCCGAATCGGTAACGGTAGCGACGTTCCTATCTACTGAAATAGGGGTTACTTTGCGAGAACTAAGCCGATTTACATTTATTTAAGCGAAGCGCTAACGTCAACCAAGAGATATACACTAAACAAATGTTCGGTAACGTTACTTAGTGGTCAAGGCTAAGTCGCACAAAAGGGGTAAATATGGAACTCGGGGACGCTATTTATAGCGCAGTCACAACCAGGTACTTCAGCAACGAACCCGTCACAGATGAACAGCTACATAAAGCATTTGACTACGCTCGGTTCGCTCCCCAGGGCGGCAACCGTCAACCTGTCCGCTTTATCGTGGTGCGAGACCAAGACAAGCGAAATCAATTAGCAGAGTTGTATCGAGGCCCGTGGAAGGCTTACTTAGCTGATGCCCAAACTGGAGATATCAATATTGGGTCAGACAAGGCGGCGCGACTCCTCAGAAACGCAGATTACTTCGCCGACCATCTTGAAGACGTCCCTGTAATGGTTGTTGCATGCGCTCACCTCGAAGATACCCACCCAACTGACACGGAGCTGGGACGACTATCAGTCGTAGGTGGAGCATCAATATACCCAGCTGTCCAAAACTTTATTTTAGGATGTCGCGAAGCACAGTTAGGAGCATCCCTTACTACCTTGCTGTGTCTATTTGAGCCTCAAGTCAAAGAACTGTTAGGCATGCCCGAAGACGCAGCGACTGTGGCACACATAGCAGTTGGGCACAGAACGAAAGAATTTCCGACAAAGCTTGATCGGATGGGTCTTGAGGAGATTGTCTTCTCTGAAACCTGGGGCGCGTCAACGTACAGCTGAATGGCTCCCGCTTCACTTTGAAAAGTAAGGGTTGGTTACTCCCCTGAAGTGCTGGCAATTATTGCCGCAACAGGATTTTCTGAACTTAGCTTCCTTTAGACGGACAGCTGAACCAAACACGAACCTACGAAGTTAAACATTATTTAGTGGTGGCGGAGGCTCGGCACAGATTTAAGTTGTTGGCCAGGTTCTTGGGGAGCTTGTGGGGAGCGAGACACCTATAAACCACTCGAAATAGCCGTAGCTCACATGAAGCTAAAAACCGGTGTTTATAGGAAAAGTCTTGTATTCGATGGGTTAGCCGAAGTGCCAGAACATGCATGACACGCAAGAGGTCACAGGTTCAATTCCTGTATCGGCCACCATTGTAAACCCCCTTGATGCTGCGGTTTTGCGGCTTCCACTTTGTCCAGCTTCACTCCATCGAAGAGTTAGCTGTTTGGGCATACTCAGCTTGCATAAACGTCCGCAAATAATCACCGTATCGATAGGCCGACACAGCCACGGGGTTAAGCTCATCGACGCAACCTGAGAGCGGCTCAATAATGGTATCCGGTCTTGGGTCAAAGAAAAACGGTATTGCGTAGCGGTCACCACCGCTCTCGTTTAGGGCTCTGTGGCGTGTCGAGCGAAATCGGTTATTGCTCCACGAGCGCAAAGTGTCGCCAGAATTCACAACAAATGACATAGGTTCCTGATCAACTTGAAACCAACCAGTTCCAGATTCGATCCACAGCCCGTTAACTGCGTTCGTGGGCAAAAGCGTCATGAACCCAGCATCGCTATGTGTATCAATTCCGAATTGGTTATCTTCGGCGGGAATATCTGGGTAATGGCTAACCCGTAAGGTAGCTAGTGATGGGCTAAAGAAACTCTGAAAGTAATCTTTGGCCATATCTGCTGCTAGGGCGTACAGCGGTAAGATTTTAAGACATAGCTTCTCAAGCGTTCGATAGTACGACTCGGCTGCTGATCGGAATCCGGGCAACATGATGTCAGATGGGAACTGATTTCTTTTTGAACCAGGGCGGCCCATAAAAAAAGCTGCATTTAGAGAATGCGGTCTATCTTTTATTTGTGCACCTCCGATGCCGATGTAACCCATATCTCCCGAGCTCATCAAATGATCATGTTTGGTCTCAAGAGCAAGGTCATGGTATTGACGCGCCCAGTCATAAATCTCTTCAACTTGCTCCCAAGGCACACCGTGACCAATGATCGAGAAAAACCCAACGTTTTCTAACGCTTCACGCACTTGCTTTGCTGCAAGTTCCAAGGATCCTGACTTGTTTGCCATAAAGGCGCCAAGGTCTATGATCGGAAGCTGAGTTGATGTATTGACTCTTTCCATGACTAAACCGTAATCCGTTTATCTCAGCTGATTAGCCAAAAGATCAACCGGGGCACTAAATAAAAAGCCAAAGGCACAGTAGGGAAAGAAGTGTTAGCAGTCACACGACAAAAATCATATTTTGGACTACTACCTCAGGGGTGCTGGAGTAACTTACAGAAAAGCCTGGATGCCCTAGGACTCATGCCCTGTCATCGAGTACCAAGAACGAATATCACAACCACATGAAAAACGCTACAGCTCAACCAATTATCAAGAATCTGCTGAGTCATATTGTCAATAAACAATCATGGACGACTGAAGCCATGACAGTTCCAACAAACAATTATACGAGCCTAGACCATCTCCGTCACGAGCAAACGAGCGTATTCGCACGAATGCCCCAGCTAGTAGCTCTTAGCTCTGACCTTCCGGAACCAGGTTCAACTCTTGCTCGTGATACCACTTCGTTTCCGTTGTTGCTGACACGAGACCACGCCGGGGAAGTGCGCGCCTTCGCAAACGTGTGTGCTCATCGCGGTGCACAAATTGTTTCTGATGGTCGGGATTGTTCTCGTCGTCTTACATGCCCTTACCATGCATGGTCATATGACATGCAAGGGACTCTCGTCTCAGTACCAGACCAAAAAGCGTTTCCCCAGATCACTGTTCCAGGACCGGGCCTTAGAGAATTCGCTGTTTACGAAGGACATGGAACTATTTGGGTCACTCTAGATCTCAATACAACTGCATCAATTGACCCACAGCTTGGAGCGATTGCTGATGATTTGGATAGTTTCGGGATTAAGGATTATGACTATTGGAGATCTCATCATTTCGATCTTGATATGAACTGGAAGCTAGTCATCGACACTTTTCTCGAGCCCTACCATTTTGCCTCACTGCATCGGAACACCGTTGGACCACTTTTCGTGGCGAACCTTTGTCATGCTGAACGTTTCGGCCATCATGTGAGAGAAGTGCTACCTCGACAAACCCTAGTTGATCTCATAGACACACCTCCAGATAACTGGAAACTCGAGCCACACAGTGCGTTGGTCTACGTCCTCTTCCCAAACACGGTCTTCGTAATGCAAATCGATCACATAGAAACCTGGCGAGTGACCCCGGACCCTCATGATCCAAGTAAATCAACATGTGACTTAGATTTTTATATCCCAAAACTTCCCGAAACAGCTTCAGAATCGTCTCACTGGGAGCGGAACTGGCAACTAACAATCGACACGGTCATAGACGAAGACTTCGCTGCAATGACAAGAGTGCAACGAGGACTCGTTTCTAATGTCGCTTCTGCGATCCGCATAGGATCTAACGAACCAGCGCTAGGAATGTTCCACACCTCACTTGCTGAAGCACTCCAAACCTAAACGACAAGCTTCCACGGAATAGACATTGGTTGGGGGCACATGAAAGAGGGAGCGACCGGAATGGCGATGACACGGCTATTCGCAGGCGGCATGGACCGGAGCTATATTCACATGGTCAGATTCAGTAACCCGTTCGGCGGCTGCTGCTAATGCATGGGGAGACCCCAAGATGTAAGAGATTCAAGCCAAAAATGGAAGTCAACCTATTGGAAGAATCATTATTCGCGTGCTAGTGACCTCTTAGCCGACTGACAAGAACAAGATTTGTTGGCCGCTCCTTCGGGGGCCGGTCTTTTTTGTTTATATCGCTTCATGTCTACGGTTGACAATCATCTGCATGGCAAGAAGACCATTCAACCACTTCTTCTCTGGTCAGTAACACTTCAACGTGCACAAGCGAATTTGGTTGAGCCATTGCCACACTGCGGCGTTTGGATTCAAGTTGGTGAGAGTCAGTCAGCAAAGTCATCGTGCTCCTAAGAATACTTTTGAGGTGGGACAACTTTATTTGTGTAATTACATGAGGAATCGAATCTGATTTTAACTGTGTTAAGTTCCAAGAAGTTGACCATTTGAGAAGAGACGAATTATGAAATTTATTCAAGTAATGGAGCAAACCGGAAACATGGAAGAGGCTCGGGCAGAGATCGAGGGCTACTTTCAGACTGCAGGCGATGACACAAAAGTTCGGCAAATTTTTCTTTGCTCAGATCGAGATGATGGATCAAAGATCATTTCTATAGTTCATTTTGATTCTTCGGACTCGGCGAGCCAGAACGACGATCTAGATGCGACAAAAGACGGTGCCGCTGAATCTCAGGCGACTACAGATATCACTTACAGAAATCTCGATGTACAACACGAATGGGTTCGCTGATCGCCAAGCTCTGCATTAACACAATCTATTCAATAATCAGGCCGCTCCTTCAGGGGCGGTCCTTTTTGCTTTCTGCTACCTTCGGTTCCGTTACAAATCAGCACACCTGGTGTTGATTCGACAAAGGCAAGGGGAAATTAATGTCTTATCTAATGATGGCCGTAGGAGATGGTGATTCGAACCTACTAGGCGCAGTCACTGAGGCTTGCGAACCGCACATGACCAAAGCAGGGGCAACATCGGTTCGGCCTGCTGTACTTATGACTGGAGCTAACACCGGAAAGGGACTTATATCGTCTGTCTGGGATTCGACAGAGAACTATTTTTTTAACCGTGCGAACTGGTTAGCAGATCCGAAAGTCGTTGAGGCTTTTCAGAGCGCTGGAATTACTTCTAATTAAGTAACCGTTGCGGAAATTCTTGAGGAACGGGGAACATTCACCGGTCAATACGGGATCGGTATTTGGCAGACGGGAACAGATTTCTCCAAGCAAGTTATAGAGAATCATATGGATGCAGTAGGTGACGAAGTATTGGGCAATGGGGTAAATGGCATACGTTATACGAGGATACTAACTGGAGAAAACACTGGCATGGCCCTCGGAGTTTTCTTCTGTGATTCACTTGACGCCTACTTCGGCGGTCCTTCTGTCGTTTTCTAGAAACCTAGCTTGAAGGCGGAGGTGTGAACCCCTTTGGCCAGATTGTGGTGTTGTCGTACTTCGTTCCGGTGAGGTTCGCTTCATCGAGCCACGCATCTTCGAGATCTGCCGCTTGGAGGTCCGCCATGTAGAGGTTCGCCCCCCAGAGGTCCGCCCCGTTGAGGTCCGCCCCACGGAGGTCCGTTTCTTGGAGGTTCGTCCCACGGAGGTCCGCGTCTTGGAGGTCCGCGTCTTGGAGGTCCGCGTCTTGGAGGTCCGCTTCTCTGAGGTTCACCCCGTTGAGGTCCGCCCCACGGAGGTCCGCCCCACGGAGGTTCGCCCCGGTGAGGTTCACCCCTCGACAATTAAGCCCTATGAAAGAAGGGCCCTCTTTCAAAGCAGCAGATGTTCCAGTGCACGCACTCAACGGATCGTTTCCTCCGCCGACACAAGAAGTGAGGCAACACAGTGCAATCGTTACGGCAGCGAAGATTCGGCTCATGGTTCACAGTCTGCCACGGTTATCGGTCTAGCTGCACCACAGCCTGGACCAGGCGAATAATCACGTAAATAAGGGAATCCCCGGCGTTTGTTCAGAGCCTAGTGTCCAGAGCAAAAATGCTTCCTCCATGCAGACCTCTAAGGGATTACTACGAGAGTTAAGAGGTGCTTATGCCTCGGTTTTCTATTGTAAATGTTCCGCTCTTTGCAAGAAATAAAAGGGGGCTTGAACACTTAGGTTTTGCTGGCAGCGATTCAGAGGCCTAAAAGGTTTGGCCTTAGTAGCTTGGAACTCATCATCGGTCACATGCCCCGATTGATGCAGATCGATGCCTTGAGCTCCTAGCGAGCGCCTCTAACGCCCGAGAACACAGAAACGCCCCACTCGTTATTGGATTTGTGGAGAATATAGAAGCTGTCGATCGATTCGATCACTGAACCATCCGCTCTATGGCGTGTGCCCTCGATTGTCAGATGGGCGCGTGTTTCTTCGAGATGGACGATTCGAACTTCGGTTTCCGGATGGTGAAATCCGATGGCTTCACGCATACGTTCCGGGTCGAAGGGGTACCGCTCACGTACCTGTGCCTCGGTCTCAGACACATAGATCACAGGCAGGTGCACCAGTGCTTGTAGGTCATCCCGGGTGCCACTAACGAAAGCGTTCTCATACCGAGCCATGAAGGCTTCGATCTCCGCCTCTAGTTCCGCTCGCCGCTCATCAGTCATCTCTTCATCAGACCAGTAGCGCAATCACGTCGCTGCTGAAACTCTCCACCCGCTCCAGCATGTGGCTGAGGTTGTTGGAAGTTACGTTGATGATCATGGTGGATACGCCAGCCGTTTCGAGTTGAGCGATATCCTCAGCTCGTTCTTCGGGGGAGCCCGTGAATAAGAGTCGACCACCATCGATGTGGGTCTGAGCGTCCTCGTTGTGGAACGAGCAGTTATATGCGAGCCCGATCGATGCAGGGTCGCGGTCGAGACGTTCTGCTTCTGCGAATAACTTGTCACGGCGGACGGCGAATGTTTCGATCGTGTCCATCCGGAACTTCGGATTAGAGCCGAACGGATACCAGGTGTCGCCAAGGGCGGCGGTACGGCGGATTGCTGGCATGCTTTCCCCCCCGATCCAAATAGGCGGATGAGGTTGCTGCACGGGCTTTGGGTCAGCAGCTACGTCGGTGAAATCGATGAACTCCCCGTGGAAGCTGGCTCGACCCTTCGTCCACAATTCCTTCATGACTTGGATGTACTCGTCGGTGACCCGGCCACGGGCATCGAAGTCAGTGATATTCAGCGCTTCGAATTCCTCGCGCATCCACCCGGCGCCGCATCCGACGGTGACGCGACCTCCTGACAACTGATCGGTCGTCGCTAACGACTTCGCCATGAAGAGGGGGTTGCGGTGCGGAACGACGATCACTGACGTCAACAATCTCACGGTGCTGGTCACAGCGCTGAGCCATGCCAGAAGGGTGAACTGCTCCATACAGTCCGTGCTCCCGTCAGTAGTCCACGCGAATTCGCCGTCCTCGCTGTAGGGGTAGTTCGCTCCGATGGTCGAAGGCACCACGATGTGATCGGCGACCGTGAGCGTGTCATAGCCGAAACGTTCAGCAGCCTCAGCTATTGTCTGAATGTCCCGCGGGTTTGAGAGCGGACCACGAAATGGTGCACTAAATCCGAACTTCATTCCTGTCTCCTGACCGGTCGAAAATGAACTTTTCGTCTTGTCTCTATGGTAGTTGTGAATTTGAGGTCGAGAAGAGAAGAACCCCGGAACCATTAAGTAGTCCGTTCAATGTTTCGTGTACAGCATGTGGATACCAGACAACGCGAGATCCTAATACCTAGCAATACCTAAGTAAATAGACCTCTGGGCAAGGAGGGGTCACAGGCTCGAGTCCTACAGGAATCATTACTCGATATGTGAAAAATCTGGTCACGTTGTGAAATAACGCGAGTGAGGCCGTCCATGTCTAAAGGTATGGAAACCAACACTGCAGCCATCTATCTGCGAAAGTACTCAGTGGACTCGGAGCCTAAAACGACAGAAGGACCGCCCCCGAAGGACCGGTCCTAGCTAATTGAGTAACTTGTCGCTAGCCCTGTTTGGCGTTAATCATCGAGCGTAGTTCAGAATCATTTTGGACCGGAGTGATCGTCGAACTGATCAAGTCACCCCAGTTAAAGTACCAAGCCTGAACATCGGTAACCGTAGGTGAATCACAGATCGCCCAGCCTTGTTCGCCTGCAGCATCGTGCCAGCGACCAATCTGCTGGACATCACCGCTGTCAGCATCGTCATCCGCCTCCGTCATCTGACTGAAGTTTGCGAATGCTTCCATCTTCTTAGCTTGGTTAATTTTCCAATGAATCATATATAAGGCCATTTGTTTCCCCTTTATTGTTCGTAGTTACGGAACAACCCCTGTTCATAACAGAACCGAACGTAGCAGAAAGCAAAAAAGACCGCACCGAAGGAGAGGCCCAATCGAAAATATGAACTTATTAATGAACTACAACGAGCATCCGGCCCATAGGCGTAAAGCCTGTTCGTGCTCCACCAATCTTGAAGGCGGGATCGCTAGCTAGAGCGCCCATAGTGTCAGCCCAGTTATCCAATGAGTCGCAATAGAAAGTAGCGGCGCGTGACCCAGAGTTTGCCCCCGCAGCTAAGGCCTGAGAGATCCGTATTCCATTCACGCCATTTGCATCCGCTATTGAACTGATATTAGCGAACTCATTAGCGTTGGGGAGATCACCACTGAATATCGTGATACCGGCGTAGCCACCTGAACAATTACCATGTACAAGTTCTTCCTTAGCTACGTTACGTCCCACAGCAGACATCGCAGGATTCTCTGCAAGCGCTTGCACCCTTGGGTCCGCGTACATGGATGAAAGGCCGTCCCATCCAGCTTGCACACCGTCCCAGAAACTCACAGCGATGCACGTACCGGTCATCTCCCCGGCAGCGATGGCTTGCAAGAGTACCATCCCAGAAGAACCCGACTCTTTGACGAGTTCGTTAAACATCCCCATATTGTCAATCAGCATGGAAGGGTCGGTTCCTGTGTACTGAGTTTGAAACATGTAAGTCATATCCACACCTTTAGTTGAAAACGGACCCCCTTGATCCGGCATCAAATGCTAGCACAGTTCGTTACAGTCCTAAACAAAAAAAGACCGCACCCGAAGGAGCGGCCCATGTCAGGTAAATAGATAGCTTTCTACACATGGAACCTGTCGACCCCAAGATCAACCCTCGGGTGATGACTCATGAGGAAGTAAGTGCTTGGGTATGGGAGTTTCGTAGCTTCTACCGTCAACGTTCCAAGCCACCATCACCGGCTCAGCGCGGGACCTGAAACGGCAAAAGACTGCCCCCGAAGGAGCGGCCCAGTCCCTAACAACAGTCGTTAGATGGTTTGAGTAATTGAACGCACATGCGTCACAAGTCCTGCCCTTTGGAACCCAGCAACCACATCTGGATCATCCAGCAGTTTCGGCAACGTACCGAAAAAGTCTGCCAGCGAATCAACAAAGAAAACACCCAATGCCATGCCAGTGTTTTCGCCGGTAAGAAGGCGCGTGGTGCGCAAACCGTTCGCGCCTTGGCCGATCATGGCAGCCTCTACAGCATCAACAACTTGATCAACAGACGACTGAGAGAAATCAGTACCTGTCTGCCAGATACCTACTCCGTATTTACCCTCACAGGTTCCTCGTTCAGCGGTGATTTCAGCCATTGTTACCTGCGTCGACGTGGTACCAGCTGCCTGAAAAACTTCAACAACTTTCGGGTCTGCTAACCACGTTGCCCGCTTCTCGAAATACCCATCTGGATTATCCCAGACCGACGACACGAGAGATTTGCCGGTGTTTGCCCCGGTGAGGATTGCCGATCCTCTAATCGACGTCGCCCCTGCTGCAGTCATATACGGTTCGACTGCATCCACAACTGCTTTTGTCGCTACCGCATTTCCGTCGCCTATAGCCATCATGAGATAACTCATACTTGTCTCCTTTTATTGTTCGTAGTTGCGGAACAACCCCTGTTTGTAACAGAACCGATGGTAGCAGAAAGCAAAAAAACCGCCCCGAAGAGATGCCGTTGCTAAAGTCCTTCAGTTGTATGGCGGCAATTGATGAGTCCGTACCTTTTTGAATAGAGCGACTCTTCCCTTTTCTTGCATTCTGTTCTTGGATTTCTTTCTGCATTTTAGGCTCAGCCTTTCGGCTTCGAACTGACGTGTGTTATTTCGAGAGTGTTTCCTGTATCGCCCACATCAAAGCGTTCCAAAGCCTCAATTATGGTTATTGAACCGGCTGTCTTTGACCTCACTCCGACACGTTGCCAATATCCAGGATAGCGCAATCCGAGAGAATGAAATCTCTTTGTAAGGCGTATACAGCTGCTTCTGCTGAGGCGGTTAGCACAGCAGAACCTCTTAGATACTCGATTTGGTAGAACAGCTCTGTGCAGATTCTCTTAGGTTTTGCGTCATCGGTAATTTCAGTTTCTGGTGGCGGAGAAAATTCTTTGATTTCAGAATCATTGCTACAGCTAGTAGCCAAAATAATAAATAGCACCGTAACTAAGCAGAGAAAAATGATCCTCGAACTTGTCTTAAATCGTGTCATAGACACTGTGAGTACCAGAAACCTGGAACATCGTTTGTGACTATGACGGTAAAAGTTTGTCTATGGCATGCGAAGTGGGGGAGTTCTAATCCCTTAATTCTTGTTACGACGACTTGATGGTCCTCTATGAGAAATAGAATAAGATACCCAAATTATGGCCATGGCGGTTGAAACGAGACGGAGAAAACTTCGAGCGTTTCAGTTAAAAGTGGGAGCAGCTGCTTGAGAATTCTGGTCAGCTTCGCTTCTTCAAAAATGAGGTCGCGAAATCTTGGCGAGAGATCCTTTGATCTTGGAATCTGCCGAAGGGATCTATTAAAAGCTAGAGACCCAAGCGGACCAAGGCTCACCGCTATCAAGTTGATATCGGACAAGACCACAGTTTGGCAGGAGAAATTCAAGCATTTGTTCTTCCAAAAATACTAAAGGTAAAGCTGCTGAAAACGCTGCTAAACCATGTCTCGCGTGACCAACTACTAGTGTGGGGAAACCGATTCTATGTTGAGTTGCCCGGCAAGTCCCGCAGTGCGATGCACCGCTGCGTCTCGCCACTCCTGAGATGTGCTCATAGCAAGAAGAGCCGCTCGATTCGGATATTTCGCTATAGCGATCTCGTCCCACAGCTCTTCTACTTGCCCAAGGGCCAAGAAGGTAACATCGGCATGAAAAACTAGTTCCCCGCCATACTCGCCGATCAACTTTGATACAGCTTGCCCGTAAATCTGATAGGCCTCACGTCCAGTGAGTTCGCTTTGACGGTTGTCTTGGTACTGGGCCCGGTCCTTGAATTTTAAAAGATTCACCATAAAGATCGGTCCTTCAGGACCAGGCAGCATCATCTCATCTATGCGTTCTGCACTACTTGGCAGTACCTCATTAGTGACTTCCATCATGACTCCTTACTCATCGGTCTGGTGTTCCAACTTCCTAGCCCTCTTTTGGTAGGTTCTTAACTGTTCGACCGCTCATTACGTTTGTTCGCAACGCAAAGATGACCATGTTCTGTCGCGAGTGGGAGACCTGTATCACGTTCTTTTTAGACACTGCCCATCAGGTCCCGTCAACGTTGATGGTTATGCGACCGCTCGAGTGAAGCGAACAGAACCCCTCGACGGTGGCGGCTTCGGCAAACTTTGTGTCGAGGCGATCGCCAGCGGGAATGATGAAGGGACCGATCCGATGGGCTGTCGAGTCCTCGTTGATTACGGTGAGTTGGTCTCGAAGCCTGAATTCGAGGTCTGTAGGGATGATGTCAACGTCGTGTCCCAAGCTGATACGTATCGCCGTCCCTGCTGGGATAGTGATCACGTGGTGTTCGGGCTCCGGCTGGCCAACAACCCAGCTAAGAGTCACGCTGCCGACGACCATCGCTGTCGCTACAATGGCGAAGAGTATCAACACGGCTCGCGAGGAAGGATCCGAGTGACCGCCGGAAGTCCGAGCCCAGGAAGCATCCACGACGTTTAAGTGTAATCGGTATGATGGAGTTTCGGGGTTTGCTGCTTCAGCAGCGAAATAGTTGATGGGAGCTACGGCGTGACACAGGTCGATGATCCGATGATTGAGGCTGACGAGCGATTTTCGACTAGCCACCCAGATATTGAGCGAGTGCAGCGCCGGACTGTCCGAACGCTGCTAGCGAGTCAGACGTGCGGCGGAGTCGGGTTGGTTGCCGGCTACTCCGTGACGGCTCTACTCGCAGATGACATCACTGGCTCGAAGACCTTGGCGGGTCTTGCCGCTGCTTCCCTGTCGATCGGCGCCGCATTAGCGTCTTTCCCGTTGGC
>Ga0209091_10000797_pt1 | contig 29417 bp, 37 predicted proteins | sample ArcticOcean_MG_C_6_FD_187438 | JGI IMG/M metagenome (GOLD analysis project Ga0209091, IMG submission 187438) | Marine microbial communities from western Arctic Ocean - ArcticOcean_MG_CB8_128 (SPAdes) (version 2) | ecosystem: Environmental > Aquatic > Marine > Oceanic | place: Arctic Ocean...
CAAATAGTTTTGTGGGTTCAAGTAGTAACATTGATATTAGCTCTTGGATTGTTGGATCACAAGATCTTTCATACATGTTCCAAGGCGTTGTTAGAGGACATGATAGCTCTAGCGGATCATTAAACGATTGGGATATGAGTGGTGTAACAAATTTAACAGGATTTTCAAAAAATGTTACAACGCAAAGTGCGTTAGTCTCTACTGATTTAACATGGCAGTTAGGTAACATAAGTTTAGAATCATTTGCAGAAGATACAAGATATTTTAAAATGAACATATTACAAAATGATGGTGCTGAAAGTGTTAATATAAGCAACGTTACTAGCATGAAAAACATGTTTAAAAATGCAGACGAAATGTCTACACCATATACAACAGTTAGCGGAGTATTTCCAAACTTAACAACTATGGAAGGCATTTACCGTGATGCAAGTTTTGACAATGAATTTCCTGACCAGCACCGGTTGGAAAACATCATTGCACCTAATTGCACCACAATGAAAGATGCTTTTAGAAAGAGTTCAAATGCAACACCTACAAGTAATGCTATAGTAAACATTGCTAATGTAACAATGAGCAGTTTAGTAGACGTAAGCAACGTGTTTCATAATTGCACCATACAAAATAATGGTTTTACTAGTATTTCAAATACATGGGTAACTGGCACATTAACAAACATAAGTAATTGTTTCCACGCAACAAAATCAAATTCAGACATACATTTAAATGGATGGGACGTATCAACCATATCTGACTTTAGTGTATCATTTGCAAATTGTGTTTTAGGCGGAGGCAATAGCTTTTTTGGGCCAAAGGGTAATTCAACAATAGATATTTCCGATTGGAACATGAACGCCGCAAGTAATTGTAGAGAAATGTTTAGAACAACTTATTCAAATATACATGTTCCTGAAACTGTAACATTTGGCTCTGGTAGTATAGATTTATATGAAACGTTCTTAGGCGTAGGCAACGTAGCTGGACAAGGAGGCTTACTAACTAGTTTAGCAGGTTGGGACTGGATAACGAACCCTAGTAATCTTACTACAACAAGGTTTGCACGTTACAGTGGTATGAGTGATGCCCATTATAACCAAACACTTATTGCATGGGCAAATAGAGCTCATGCTAAATTAGCCGCTGGCGGCTCATTGCCATCAGTTGCTACAGATTGGAACTTTACAGGAAACTTAAGATCCAACGTGGTATACTCAGGTTCACCATATAACACAGGCTTTTCCGCTAGAGCATATTTAACTAGTGCTCCTGTGTCTTATATCTTTATAGATGACGGGAGTCAATAATGGCGACATATTTTGGAGCAAGTTGTATAACAAGTGGATGTGATGGTCATAAAGCCGGAGCAGTATATGTTAGAAGAGGTGGTAGACTTAAAAATAATAAATCACCCAGCTTTACTAGTGGAATGGGTAAACAAGCAAAACGTATGAGAAAACGTGGCACAGCAGTAAGATTAAGATAACGGATATAACGGAGAAATGAATGGCTTACATGAAAACAAAAAAGAAAAAGAAGAAAAAGAACAGAGGAACAAAGAAGTAGATTGGGGTGCTTACTTTGACAGTATAGTTAAAGTATGTCCTTGGTCAAAACAGTATTATATGCAAGACAAGATCTTACATGTAAAAGTGGGAACTCCGGGGACGGAGTTGTCCTTTGTAGCAAGTTTTAGTGCTACTAGTTATAAAGCATTGTTATTAGAATACAATGAAGGCACTAGTATAGATACATTGTTAAGTGTAGTAGAAAAAATAGAAGACAAGTATTTGCATTTAGCGGCATTTTGGAGTCATCCAGACGAGAAAGAAAACAATACGCCTACACCATGTGTGATAGTGCAAGACAAACAAGAGTTAACAGACTTAAGAAAAACAATAGGATATAAAGATGAGTGAAACAACCGAAGCAGAAGTAAGAGAAGGCATGGGTGCAGATCTTTTAGCACAATTAGAAAAGCTAAATGAAGACATTGCTAATGGACTTGAAGTTAAATAATGACAAAGCCCACAGCACAGACAGTTCAAGCAGAATTAGTTCAATTAAAAAAAGACAACACCAAAGAGCACGGCGCTCTAGAGAAAAAAGTGGATGATTTACAAGGTCAAATAAAAGAGAACAGAACATTCTTTACTGAACGGTTAGACCGTTTAGACAGCAGAATATGGCTCATAATGGTTGGCACAGTTAGCACATTGTTTACGGTGGTAGTAACACTTGTTAGCGGAATGCTTTAACCACATAAACCCACCAAATACACCAAATTAGCATAAATATATGTGTTAGAGAAGAACCAGAGATAGTATTTCATATTATTTCCTCCAGTGCTTCTTGCACGTTTTACCTTTGATTGAGCTCTTAAGTAAACTTCTTTAACATGATAATAATTTGATTGCCATTGAATTATGACTCTAAAATATATTATACGAGTATAATACATTTAAAAAACTCCCTTTGCTGACGTTAGGGGAGTTTTTTTTTGGCCCGCTTTAACTGCCCTTAAATTGCGTTTTATGATAAATAATACTGTATTAGAAATAATACTACTGGAGCTCACAACTATATTTGGCAATATAGTATTTAAACAAAAGGTAAAAAGTATGCAAAATAAACAACACAAACAATATGTAATAGTAAAAGTTAACCCATGGGCTAAGTCTAGTTCAATTGGTGGATCTACTGTAAGCATAGTCGAATTGTTAGACATAGACAACGACTTTAAGCATTGTTTCACTTACGTTAGTGAAAGCAATTGGAACTATGACCAATGGCAAAAGATATATGATGAAGACTATCATGAACATGCATTAGTTATTAATGGCGTGTTTGCTAAATCAAAAGGCAAAAGTCATAATGCTAGAGACTATCAAGGTTCAGAACTCATTAACGCAGATGCTAAGTTTAAAATAACTGAACGTTGTGATAGACATGAAACATTGTATCAAATTGCAAAGAATCAGGGCTTATTGTAATGAGTAGAAATAACTAATACTGCTAATGTCAAATATATTAACACAAATAATCCGTAACCAACGACATGAGAAAGCTGTTAAGCAGTTCCTCACTAGTGTTAATGTGGCTGAAGAATATATCAACTATGATAACTTCAAGTTGTTTGCTGATGCAAAGAAAACAATAGATTTCAATACTGTTAGTAATAATGATACTAGAGTATTAAACAAGTTTTGTAAACGCTGGATACAACAAAAGGGTGATATAAGCCCTAAAGACATAAGACGTATACAAAACAAAGTGGTGCATTATGCACACAAAGAACAAAACTTAGCATTGAGAAGTGCTAGGCTACAAAGAAGAAAAACTTTAAATTGAGATAGGCATAAAAGCCGTAAAAGTTGCTGGGGTCACATGAAGATGCTAAGAGCCCCGGAGCAGTTTGATATTGTTCTTACTATAGTGATATCAAACAGATTGCTGAGGCGGTCAGCCAGTAGTGAGATACTGGTAGGTGATGATAGTCAACTCCACCCTTTAAATGATGATAGTAAACTCAAAACCCTTCCGGGCGTCTCAAGGAAGCAGTTAACTCTGTATTGACGTTTGTATCTCACATAGAACTTGAAGGTGCTATAAAGTATTTTTTTTATGGAAAAATACACTTAGCACTCTTATGACTTCTTCATTCAGAAGTCCTTCTCCCCTTCCAAGCATCTTAGGAAGTTCTATTAAACAAATACATCAACAAGTTTCAACTGAGCTAATAAAAAAATTGAGTTAGCTGAAAGCAATTAAATTGTGTTTGGTTCTCATGAACGTAAGTGAAGTAAGAACAAATGCAATTTCAACTGAACGTAGTGCAGTTGATTATAAAAAACAACACTGAGGTGATTATGTTTACATAATTGCCTTTTGTCTTGACTCCAATGCACACACAGGATAAGTAATACTATGAAGTTTTCAGATAAGAACCCAGTAATAACAAAGAACCAATTTCAATATGAGATGCATCAACTCAGTAAGGAGTTTGACAGACTTATGTTACACAATGCCGTAGTAGCAAGTTACTTGATGTGCCCTTGCTATCAAACAAAGGAACGTATAAACGCCTTAAAGAAAGCCGATTAAAACTGTTGTTAATAAATATGCTGTATGACCATACACACAGAAGTATTAATATCACATGCAGTTAACATAATAAAGAATTGCAAACACAACATAGGATTTAGTAAGCTGAGCCAAACTCCAAGTCACCTTACATATGACGTTAGACGTATTGAAAAGCAATGGGAGTTACGTGGGGCCATATCAGAAGAAGATACACACTATCTAGCACACATATATGTATCAAGTAATGACTACTTACGCAGTCACGTTTACATGCTAGGCGGTTGGCATAAGTTTAAAAGCTATAGACACGCAAGTCACAACATGCACACTCTAAAGCGTCAAAAACGTAGTAAACTCCGCTATTCCACAGAGCATTACACCCAAACAAGATAAATAACATTGCAATTACACGCATAAGGCGTGGTTTACACTAACTAAGTGGATACAGTATGAAACAACCTAACTACCAAGTAAAACAAGTCAAATACGGTGAAAAGACCGTGCAAGGCAGAGTTGTGGGCAGAGACAAAGTGGTTATCCCAGAAGAAGAGTTCTACAAGTTAGCATGTTTACATACCACGTGGAAAGACCTTAGTGACTTCTTTGGCGTTCCAGTAGGGACCTTAAGAGACAACTTCGCTGATTTATACATAAAAGGAACGCAAACCACAAAGCAGAAACTCCGTCAAAAGATGTTTGAGACTGCTATGAATGGCGACCGTGTTATGATGATATGGTTAAGCAAGAACTGGTTGGGTTATAGCGATAACGGACCACAAGAAGGAAATGAGGAAGATAATATGCTTCCTTGGACAGAAAAAGAAGAAGAAAAATGATTAACAGTTTGTGGGGTAAGACCTGGTTGGTGTTAATGTGTTAACAGGTATAGGATACTGTTACACCCTTTGTTAACATTGCAACCAGGCACTTCTTAATAATATAGATATAAAGGATAAAGATATGAAGTTTACAACACCAAAGATAAAAGACATCTCAGACTTTCAAAAAGAAAGAGTATGTGGACCACTTAACGTTTTCAGTTTAACAACAGTCAGCTTAGTGTGGGGACACATGTTGGGCTTACTTAGTCCATGGTTTATTCCAGTCACAGTATGCACATTACTAATTGGCTATGGATCAGAAATAAACAAAGAAAAACCTAAAACAACTCAAACAATCAGCGTATAATGAAAGGCATTAAAAAGTCTGGCGTTAAAGGTGAGCCCCACAGTATTAGTAATATCAGCAACCACTACATACAGAAGTTTGCAGATAGAATCACAATACAACCAAACGGATGTCACTTCCTAAATGGCAATACTATTAATACTGGATACGTTAACTGGTGGTATCGTTATGAAGATGCTAGTGGCGAAACTAGAGTGCGTTATATAAGTGCCCACCGCTTTAGTGCATTTACAAGTGGTAAGTTTAAAGAAGCCGAAGTTAATGACTATTGTGTGTTACATGATTGTGATCAACACTATGAAGATGATGATGTTAGTTACAGACAGTGTGTTAATCCTGCTCACCTCTTTATTGGCACCGTGCAAGACAATGCACTTGATTGTGTTCGCAAAGGCAGACACCGCAATGGTGAACCACGACCAGGCGAACTGAATGCTAACAGTAAACTAACTCAAAGTCAAGCACAATTTATCATAGACAATCACTACATTATAACACAAAGAGAACTGTCAGCACAATTGAATATTAGTGTTAGCACCGTTGAAGCAATACACAGTAACAAAACATGGAAGCACCTAGGCAGATGATGGATATGAATGACGTAAGAGAGATCATACTACAATGGGAACGTGGCTTTGAAACTAATGAAGACAAGATGTTCTTTTACTTAAAGCATTGTGACACACTACAAGATAACTATTGGGATATGCTACCAATGGACGGACAATTAAAAATAAAGGATCATCCTTGGGATAACCTAGATGACTAACAATATGCACAAACCAATTACACAAAGAGATTTAGATAGATTCTGGAGAAGCGTTGAAAAACGTGGAGAGGATGAATGTTGGGGCTGGAAGTTGTGTAGCACTCATGAAGGCTATGCATTGTTCACAGCTGGTAATGGCTTACACAGAGCACAACGTTTTGCTTACAATAACTTTGTGGCACCCTTAAAACATCAGCAACGTGTGAGTTCAACATGCAAAGACAGACAGTGTTGTAACCTTAAACACTTGTATACTACCACTCAAGGCGAACTGTTAGCAGAAGCTAGAGAACGTGGAACGTTATGTGTTGGCTCAAAGAACAGAGCAAGTAAACTACAAGAGGCTGACATTGTAGCCATAAGAGCACGTTATGAATGGCGTTCACCAGTTAACGGATTGGGCGGCATTGGTGCAGACTATGGTGTATCACCTGGCTGTGTTAGAGACATCATGATACGCAAGACATGGAGACATGTTTGAAACTGAGCAAACCACAACAGGTTATTAGTAATGACAGCACACGCTTTAGGATCATCGTAGCCGGTAGGCGTTTCGGTAAGACTATGTTAGCCATTAATGAGCTGGCTAAACATTGTGTAAAGCCCAAGCAGAGAGTGTTAGCACTATACAGCACGTTTGGTCAAGCTCGTAATACCATATGGCCCGATCTGTTAGATAAACTATATGATAAGAACTGGATAAAGAAAGTTAACCAGTCAGAACTAACTATAACACTAAAGAACGACAGCAAAATATTTGTTAAGAGTGCAGACAACAGAGAAGCATTACGTGGAAGCCGTTATGACTTTATTGTGCTAGATGAATGTGCTGACTTACACAAGGATGTATGGACTACTATTTGTCGTCCCATGTTAGCAGACAGTGGTGGACATGCTATGTTCATTGGAACGCCAAAAGGAAAAGGCAATTGGTTCTATGATCTATTTGTTAAGAGTGGAGCTGAACAGGAATGGAACAGTCACAGTTACACAACGTTAGCCGGTGGATGGGTTACAGTAGAAGAAATAGAAAGTGCTAGACGTGACCTTGATGAAAGAGAATTTAAACAAGAGTTTGAAGCAGAGTTCCAAGACTATTCTGGCGTGATCTATTTTTCCTTCAGCGAGGACAATATACAGCCCAATACGTTCCCAGTAGAACAACTCCGCACCCTACATATAGGCATGGACTTTAACAACAGTCCTATGAGTGCTGTGATGGGTTATATGAACGGTAATAAGTTGAACATAGTAGATGAAATAGAGATATACCAAAGCAACACATATGAAATGATACAAGAGATTAAAAGACGTTACCCAAACAAGAACTATGTGTGTTATCCAGACAGTAGTGGCAGTTTTAAATCTACCAATTCAAATGTAAGTGACCATACCATACTGGCAAACAATGGATTTAAGTTAGTTGTGGGCAAAACAAACCCTAGTGTTATTGACAGAATAAATGCAGTAAACAGTTTGTTATGCAATGCTAACGGTGAACGCAACTTGCTAATAGATCCTAAATGCAAAAAGACCAGAGAATGTTTGATTAAACACACCTACAAGCCGGGCACTAGACAACCTCACAAAGAAGGTAACACAGATTTCTCGCATATGAATGACAGTCTAGGATATTTAGTTTGGCAAAACTTTGGCATTAAACGAGATTTAGGTAAAGGCTATGGACACACAAGGAGGAGTTTATAATGAGTGGACCAAAAGAAATATCAAATGAAAACAAAGAACGAGCTAAAGCAATAGTTGACGGATCGTCGGAATTAAAAAAGTTAAAAGACATTAGTAATGGCTTTAGTGGTAAAGGCTTTGGTGCTTCACATGGTGGCAAAGGATCGTCAACAAGACCAGGCAATGAACAACAATACAAAGACAACTTCGACCAAATAGACTGGGGTAAGAACAAAGAGAAGCCCAAGTTTAAAGTTAAAGTAAATGGTGTTTACGTTAATGACGTAAGCGAACAGGAAATAGATAAGTCATGAAAACAAGAACATACAGATTCTATTGGTATGATATGAGTAGCACATACCAAAAACAAGACCGCATACTACACACTAATATGACTTGGAAGATGAACACTATAAAAGAACTTGACCAGTATGCAGTATACAAAGCAAAAGCCATCGGTGCATTCAAGCATGAAGTATATGATGAAAGAGAATTGTTAAAAGGCATATAACAAGATAAATACACATAGCAACGGTGTGAGTGTGTATGTGTGGTATGTTAAACTAAGTTGCTAGGCCTCGCAATATATAGGGTATGTTGTGGGGCTTTTTTATGGATAAAATAAAGTGAAGGCAAACTAGGAGTATATAAACACACAATAGTTAATTTTAATCCTAGCCGCCTTCTGTAGAGTAACATGCTGTCCCACCCGGGACAAACAAGAGAAGCTAAACATTGCATTAAATTCACAGGAAGTTCCTTTAATTAAGTGGAAAGTATTACCTTTCCGGATTATGCTTTCTCTTTGTTACAGCAACTATTATAACATCTTTGAGAGGTATGTCAACCTTTATTGGAGGAAAGTGGCTGGCAAGGTAGGGATCGAACCTACGACATTCTGATTAACAGTCAGATGATCTACCGCTGATCTACTTGCCAAAAAAAAAACTACAAAGTGGTTATAGCACAATGTAGTTCCTTAAGTTAGTTTATAATCAGAGTAGGCAATAACCCCATATTATATAACACGGGTAGGACAAGCCCTGCGCCTAATTAGTCACTTACACATACTTATCGTGCATTACACCGTATTTACACCCTAAACTGGACTAAAGCGATAAATATAGTCGTATACAACAAAAAGTTTAAAAGAACATTTTACCACCGCGGGGAAATATGAGCGATAGCCTATCCGAATACAGTGAGTTTATCACTAACGTCCACTCTTTATATGCAAGATACCACGACACATGGGACTTATCCTATCGTAGTTTTGTAGGTTCAGAAGAATATAAACAAGGTCGATATCTTAAAATGTTCCAATCCGACCAACAAACAGCCTCAGAAGTAATAAGCACTTATACTCAAGACGAGTTTGGCAATACTACTGGCAAATACAAATCAAGAGTAAACAATGCAGGTGGCTTCAATAGACAAGATGCAGTAAGCGGCGATGATGCTGGCGGTAGCTTTTATAATGAAAAAATAAACAATGTCAGCTTTTACAATTATGTAAAACTAATCGTTAACGAATACAACGCAATCCTATTTAAGAATCCAGCACATAGACTTTTACCAGAAACTCAAACAATGGATTCCTTTGCACAAAACTGTGACGGTGAAGGCAATAGTTTACCGGAGTTCTTTAGTCAAGTAGATACATTAGTAAGTGTATTTGGTGTTAGTTGGTTAAGTGTTGTTAAGCCTAGTGGAGCAGAAGTTCCACGTTTTAATATATACAAGCCTTTAGATGTTATGAACTGGGAATTCGGTTATGACCTAAATGGCGACCAAGTGTTGAGAAAACTGGTCATTAAAGTAGCAGAAGATGAAAATCAAACAGTATACAGATACTTTACTCAAGACACAATTGAAACAGTATTTGTGGCGGTAGACGAAGAATACTTACCACCAGACCTAGAAGGATTGTTTCAAGAAGACGAAGGCATATTTAGAGTAGTGCAAGAAAACGAATTAGGATACATTCCGGTGTTTCCAATTTATCAAGGCATACCTACATTCCCTGGCGTTGGATCAAGTCCTTTATTAGATGCATCAATTATACAAAGAGAAGTGTATAACTTGAACAGTGAAATATACTCAAGTGTTAACTACAGCATACATCCTACATTAGTAGTAGACGAAGCAACAGACGAATTAAACAACGGTGAGATTGGCGCAGAAGCTGGTTCCGTTATTAGAGTAAACGCAGGCTTACAAGGTGAGCAAAACTTTACATACGAATTTAGACAACCAAATACAGATCCTATAACAGAAATTAGAGAACTAATAGACAACAAAATAGATAAGATGCTAGAGACTTGCATGATTAGAAGCGATGAGCTCATCAAAGCAAGTAGTAGTGCCGCAATGGTAGAAACATTAGATACAAAACTACAGGCATTCGTAAGAAAGAAAGCAGTTCAAATGGAAAACGCAGAGAAACGTGCATTTGATATCTATCATGATTGGACTGGTGAAAACAATACAGTTGAAATCAGTTACAATAGACAATACAACAATCGTGCTATGGAGCATGAACTAAAAGAATTAAACATGCTAATGGACCTTAACGATAGATTAAATGGTTCCACAGAAGCATTACCAGATTTACAAGAATACGATACTCAAGATGAAGCAGAAGCCGTTGCAATAGCAATGGGTGGAAGTGGATCTCATGAGCACACAGCAGACAACGGCTCTGTAAAATATATGCCGTTCACCACACATGACGAGTATACAGAATTAATGGGAGCAAGTGCTCCTGAAACAGATTTGCGTGACAAACTTCGCGATCGGCTAGAGCAATTGATGACACAATCATCAACCAGTAATAGTTTATAATTAAGATTGGTTAACGATACTTCGTCGTATTAAATAGAAGGAGAAATATTATGTCGGAAGACAATACAACAACAGTAGTTGACACTGGTGAAAGTCAAACAGTTCCAGAGACTGTAAAGCAATCGGAAGAAAGTATCTCTGTTAGCAGTAATGCAAAACCAGAAGTGGAAATGAGAGACGGCAGATACTTTGTGGATGGTCAACGTATGTTTACCAAAGCAGAGAAAGATGCAATAGCTAAAACAACCACTAGAGAAGTAGAGCAACGTTTAATTACAGAATTAGGTGTTGACAGTTTAAGTAGTGTAAAGCAGGTAGTGAAGGAACTTCAAACCGCGAATATTACTGAAGGCGAAAGTAGTTTAGATGTTAGTGCATTGAAAAGTGCAGTAGCAAAGAAAGAACAAACTGTAGCTGAACTTAAAGCTGAACTAGAAGGTGTTAAAAGTCAATATGTCTTAGATGCCCACGTAGGAAAACTAAAGGAAGTTATGCCAAGTGCATGGACGCCTGAACAAAGGAACTCAGTAGTCAAATTGATGAATGCTGATAACATGTTCAAAGTTGAAGGACAAAGTTTCCATATTGCAAATGGAGAAGATTTCTTTACAACTGATGAAGGACAACCTAATTATACTGCCGCTGTTGAAAAAGTGGGTAGAGATTTAGGTTTACAGTTTTCTAAGAAAGGAGTTGCAACTGTAGATGCACAAAGCACACCAGTATCAAATAAGAGTTCTGAAATTGACCAAAGTAGGTTAAAATCAGACCATGCTTATAGAAATGCTTATGTTGATTTGCGTAGCACAACAATTGGACGTAGCGGTAGCATCAACAATAAAACAGTTGAAGCACATATGGCTAAGTTCAAAAGATAGAGAACTTTTAAACATAAACTTATAACAGGAGACAATTATGTCAACAAATAACACAGGAATTGCAGGATTATACGCAAATGTTGTAGCAGACCTTCAGGCTTACTACGACAATGCAGTATTGTTGCCTAACAGCACATTAATCCCTAATTCAATAAATATATCGGATGGAGCAGGCGACACAGTCCAGTTTCCAATCCAAACTGCTTTCGGCGTAGGTGTAACACTTACTCAGGAAGAAGATATCGTAACAAATCACCCAAATAACTTTGCGGCAACAGGTCTACCGATCTCAGCAGTAAAACGTGGGTCAGGAACATTCGTAACAGAAGAAGCCTTAGAAGACGGTCAATTTGACCAAGTAAGAAACGCAGTAGTATCTCAACTTAGTTCGGCAGCCGCAAATGCTACTGACAAGGCCGGATTTACCGTTATGCTCAATAACAGCGAAACAGTAATTACTAATGCTAACGAACTTGACGGTCAAAACACTGAAGTCTTAATGGTAAACCAAGCAACAGTAGGTGCAAACGGCGGGGCAGTAGATGTCAACGTTGTATTCTCACCACAAGCTATGGGTTACATGGAAAAAAGAGCTATCGTTGCCAAGATGGAAGAAGACGTTCAGTTCGATAGACATATCGTAACAGGAACAGTCAGAAATGGTTTCGGACAATTAAGAAGAGATTACATTAGAGCTGTTGGTTCAATTACTGGATCATTAGCGTCGGCAGATAACGCTTCTCTTGTAGATTTTGCTCAGACAGTAGCTTTACTAAGAGCGGCAAACGCACCAGCAGACGCTTCAGGCTTCTACTATGCGGCTATCACTCCACAAGTAGAGTTCATTCTTTCCAGTCTTATTAACGGCGTTAACGGAGCAAGTAATATTGGTTCATTAAGTGACGTTGGTAACAGAGCTTTAGTTGATGCAGTTATTTCAGAAGCAATTGGAATTAGATGGTTAAGAACTAATAACTTAGTAACAAACATCACTAATACACAAGGCTAATTAGGAGATAACATGGCATTTCAGAGAGACGGCGCACAAAACGTATTGGCTTTTGCAGAAGCAGAAGACATTCGAAATTTGGATCAACGATTGTTTGAAGCAAATGAAATATCATTTGCGGACTCTGGAACTGCGGCAACAACTCAAAATGAATACCTTGACATATTATGTCAACGTGCTACAGATAGAATAGTTACTAGAATGCAGGCTTCTCCCGAGTGGAGTAACTACGCTAGTGCTAAGAGTATTAGTAGCACGTCTATTTTGCCAGCTGTCAATAAGAATTTAATTATTGGCAACTTGCAAGATTGGACAGACATGTGTTCAAGTTATGTTATGAAAGAAATGCTACTTCCAAAAGTAGCTGACTTTGGTAACCCAGAAAGTAGTGAAGTAAACAAAATCAACTTTTACGAAACTAAATTTAATGAATTGTTTACAGAAAAACTTTCAGTAATTGTGTGGTATGATGTAGATGCAGATGCAACTATAACATCCGCCGATGAAATGGTCAATTTTAGAAAAAACCGTAGGACTCGTGGCAAACGATTTATAACAAGGGTTAGATAATGAGTGTGATCAGAAGCAATCTTATAACACGACTTACCACAAACTTAACTAACAGCAATGTTAGTGTAAGTGCAGAACTTCCGTTCGAAAGTGGTGGGGACACGTTGTATGACAAGAATATGAAAACACTTTACGTTGATGAAGAGCAAATTTCACAAGATACACTTTATCCTGTATTGGACCGAAGTAACCTCAACACCAACACATCTACACTTAATGCATTCGTCACCCTCGATGCCAAAACCCAATTAAGCGATATCAACAGTATAATCAGTAATATATTAAATGCAAAGTCTGTGATTACTAACACTATAACTAGTGAAAGTGATTATGATACAGAAATTGTATTAGATAAGATTACATATACTTTTGAATTTCGTTTCGAAAAAACTGTATAACATAGGAGAACAACATGACAGTAATTAATGTAACAAGCGGTTCTCAAGCAACATTAAACTTAGGAACAACAGAAGCAATGAGCCTCCCAGGCGGCACAGATATTCTAATTGTCCCTTTAATGCAAGACGTAACAGTAAGTGCAACTACAGGAACAACTCGATATTCAGTATTGAGTAATCCATCCAGTAGTGCTTTTACAACTACAAATGAAAATAGTGTTTCTATCAACATGTTGGTAGACGGAGCAACCTTCTTTGGAGATGGCGCTTCAACAAACTCTATTGCAAACTTAGGTTTATTACAAACTTCTAAAAACAAAACTGAGATCTTTTGGTCTGTTGCGTTTAACGAAGGTAATAGCACAGGTGAGTATTACGTCAAAGGCAAGGGTTTCTTAACAGGGTTAACTCCAACAGCATCTATGGATGCCGCGGTATGGGTTAGTCCGATGGAAATCGTAGTTAATGGTGAGATTACGCCAGTCACTGTTTAATAATTAAACAGATTGCGTAAACCGTAAACAAAATTATAAACTCCCCTTAAAAAGGGAGTTTATTCTTATATAAAGGAAAAAAACATGCAAGATATAAAAGCAAAACTACAATCAATTCTAGATAATGGATTTGAAGGTGATACAGTTTACATATACGGTGAAAAGTATAAGACTGCAGAAGTTGCCAAAGAACACGGAATTACCTTACCTCATGCTAAGAAGGCAAAGAAGCAGGTAAATACAACTGAAGATATAAAGGAAGAAGAATATGCAGATATGGGAAAAACACTCGACGAAGGACATACTAAGTAGTCTAACAGCCGAGATAGCAAAAGCACAGAACGAATTACGTTGTGCTGAACGAGATATACTTAAAGCACAAGGCAGACTACAGTTTGCACTTAGTGGTATAAAACATTTAACAGATAAAGATATAAAGGAACAATAGATATGAAGAAATTATCAGACCTAGCGGCAAAACCAGAACTAACACCAATCATTATAGACGACAAGGACATCGTAGAAAAATACGGTGACGAACTTGAATTCTTCGTTTATGACAAACTTCCAATTAGCACATACACTAAACTAGCAAGTCTAGACACAAAGAATGCAGGTGAAATGTATAATGCTGTTAAGGATTTAATTCTAGACGAAAAAGGGAACCCGGTCATTAGTGGCGAAAACACTTTACCAATGGATGTAATGACATCAGCGGTTATAAGGGTCACCGAAAACCTGGGAAAGTAAGCCAAGTTGATAATCTAATTGATCCCAGATTACACAACTTAATTTTACTTGTAGATACAATGGCTGAAAAGTATCATTGTTTACCCAGTGAAATATTAGAAAAGGGATCAACACTGGACATACAAATACATGTTCATGCCATGTCCCATCAAGACAGGATGAGGAAAAAGGCTAAAGGAGAAGACATTACTTCAACATTCAAACAAGATGAATTAGTTGAAATGCGTAACAGAGGACTAGAGAGTGCCCAGACGGATTACTAAAACTGCAAATGGTGTTAGACTTGATGATAGAAAGTTCAAGAAAAGCATGAAAAAACTAAAACGTTATCTTACTAAACGTAGCGGTTTGCCTGGCGAAGTCTTTAAAGAATGGAAGAGAGTTACACCACGTGGTCAAACAGGAACAGCTAGAAGAAGTAATAAGCTGAGAAGAACAAATAAAGGATATACCATTAGTGGCCAATATGATTACAGTGGTGTTATCGATCGAGGAGAATATCCTAATCCTCCTAAAGAAGGAACAGGTAAAACTTCCGGTGGTTATAGTAGAAAGAATTTAAGTAAGGCAAGACCATATAAAGGATTGGTCGAACCTTCATTAGAATATACAATTAAAAGATTTAAACGATTTATTAGGAGATTAAAATAATGGCTATTCCAGTCGCGGCGGCGTTAACACTTAGCACAGGATTATTTACAGGCGGATTATCTGCCGCAGGCACAGGGCTTAGAGCATTTTCAGGCTTAGTAAAAGTTGCCACTATAGCAGTAGCAGGTTTAGCCACAGGGTTAGCATTAGTAACTGCAAGGCAAATAGCATTTGTTGATAGGCTAGGTAAGATATCGGATACTGTTGGTCTCACAACGGATCTAATCCAGAAGTTTGGCTTTGCGGCTGAAATTGCTGGTGTTAGTTTTGACCAAAGTAGTGTAGCACTTAGACGTTTCTCACGTAGATTAGGTGAAGCCAAAAAAGGTGTAGGTGAACTACGTCCAGCATTACGTGAAATAGGATTAAAAGACGCTGAAATAAAGGCAATGAGTGCCGAGCAAGCCTTAATGGCATTGGCAGATGGTATTGCCAACACAGAAGATGAATCCAAAAGATTAGCACTTGCGTTTAAGGCGTTCGATAGTGAAGGTGCTGAATTAGTTAATGCTCTGAAAAATGGTAGTGAAGGCCTTAAAGAAATGTTTAAGGAAATGGAAAAGCTAGGCATATTGTTATCCAGAGACAGTATTAGGCAAGTAGAAGATTTACAAGACAGTTTAACAACATTATCAACAGCAACATTTGGTGCCGCTAACGCATTGTTAGTAAGTTTAGCACCAGCATTAGAACGAGTTGTTACTGGATTAACAGAAACAATTACAGCAGAAGTAGAAGCACGTGGTGGCTTCCAAGAATTTGGACAATTCCTAAAAGAAGAATTTCTCGGATTATTACAAAAAACAATAACAGGTATTGTGGGTATATATAATGCATTTGCAATATTAATAAACGGTATTATGGACTCGGCCGCGGCAATAGGTCTTATAAACAATGATATCCATAGCCTCAAAAAGAATTTAGCAGAATTTAAGGAGATTGAAGGGAATGGATTCCTAGAAAACTTCTTTGACCTTAGCAACTGGCAGATGTCTGCAGGACGAGCAGGCGACATATTGGAAAAGGAATTAGGATCAGGCTTTCTATTAACAAAAGACAATGTTAGCAAAGCAATAGCAATTCTAGAAAGAGAATTAACAAAAGCAGAAAACGAAGGAAAAGTTGGTCTAAATCTTCCTTTAATAGATGCAGAGGATATAACAGGCGCATTAACATTCCTAGAAGATTTAAAAGGCAAATCAACTGAAGCCGCTACTAATGTAGCAGAAGTTATTACTACAGGAACACAAGGCACACTTCACTTCCTAGACGCGGCACTTAATAAAGTGTTTGGTGTAGATAGAGTAGACAAGTTCTTTAGTGAAACAGAAGAGTATGCCGAGAAAGCAGTTCTCAGTATTGGCGATTTTATAAAAATAACATTCGAAATGATGGGTGAGGACATGAAAATGTTCTTCGAAGGCATAGCAGAAGCAGTTAGAAATAGTGGATTAGGCGATGCAACAAAAACATTAGCAGAAGGATTTATTAAAGCAGGACAGTTATTAGAGCAGAGTTTAACAGATGCAGTATTAACAGGTAAAGCCAGTTTTAGTGACCTAGCAGACCATATTAAGCAAGTGTTAGCCAAAGCACTTATACAGAAGTTTATTACAGGACCTCTATTAGCAATGATACCTGGACTAGCAAGTGGTGGACCAGCAACAGCAGGCAAGCCATATGTTGTGGGTGAAGAAGGACCAGAGCTATTTGTTCCTACAGCAAGTGGCACAGTTATTCCAAATGACGAAATGACTAGTGGCGGTAGCGGAATGGGTGGAGCAACAAATGTTACATACAATATTCAGGCTACTGACGCCGCCAGCTTCAAATCTTTAGTTGCTAGGGACCCCGAGTTTATATATAACGTATCCAGAGCAGGACAAAGGAGGCAACCAGCATAATGAGTTTACAAACAATAGTAGATAATGCAACTTACATAGAAGTTGACAAAGGCAAGGTAGCCGCACAAAGCGTTAGTAGAAGTGGCAGAGTGTTAACAGCCGAAAGAGCAACCAACGTGCCATACAGATTTAAAATAGGTATGCACAAAGGATTACAATACAGCACTAACAGAGGACTACTAGAAGACCTACAAGGTTTAGATGTTACTGCAGAAGCCACAATTGATATCGGTGATACAAACACTGACATGGCATACGTTACTGCTTATCAAGGTGGTATTACTGGCGGCAACTTAACAGCAGTAAGTGGTGCAGGACTTGTTTTAACAGTGAATGCAAGTGGTGTAAGTGGAGCTGGCACATTGTTCAAGAAAGGTGATTATTTACAGCCAGTGGGCAACACAGGGGCATATAGATACCCTTATCAAGTAACGGCTGACGTTGCTTTTACCACAAGTTCAAGTGTGGCTATTCCAGTCCACAGACCAGTTATTAGCCAATCAGGTGTTACACTTGGTTCTGGCATAGTTAACAAAGGCGTTGATGTTAGATTCAAAGTCAAGATGACCAGAAAGGCAAACTACAGAATAGTCCCATATGATAGAATTAGTTTTCTAAGTGACTTCGAACTAGTGGAGATTATTACATAATGGCTACTAGTATACCACCAGTCACTGGCACAAACAACATACAACATGCTATGTTGATAGATCTCACGTTAGACGACACCACATACTATCTCAGCGGTGCTTATTACCCTGTGGTAGCTAACGGAAACACTTACACTGAACTAGGAAGTTTCTTAGGAGTAAGTGATATTCCAGAAGACATTAAAGCAACTAACGGTGATGTTGGATTAAGTCTATCAGGTATCCCATCAGATGCAAACTATATGAATGAAGTATTGACAACACCAATCAAAGGTGGAGTTGTTAAAATATACAGAGCATTCTTTAACGATGATTACACTGTGGATGCCGCGAATATATTCCAACGTTATAACGGTATTATAACTAACTTTAGTATTACAGAAGATTTCAATTACAGTGACGGAGTAAACACAAACAGTATTGGCATTACATGTGCCAGTGTTAACGCTATCCTGGAAAACAAAGTTGCTGGCGAAAGAAGCAACATCACAGATAGACAAAAGTATTTCCCAACAGACTTAACATTTAACAGAGTAACAGAACTACACAATGTGCAATTCGACTTTGGCAAGAAGTATTCAGCAGGCGCCGGCTACGGCGGTGGCTACAGAGGCGGTGGCGGTGGTCCATTCGACTTCGGCAACTTCAATATGAGATAAGAATGATTAGACCAGCAACAATACAAGACTATGATGCAATAATGGCAATGATGATTAACTTTGCTAACAGCTCACCATTCAGTCCTTTACATGATCCTAAATACAATGACATGTATATTAGAAGACTACTTGATAGTTTTGGAAAAAACGGTTGCATATTGCTAGGTGAAAAAGACGGAGTAGTGCAAGGCATGTTGATAGCACAAATACAAACAGATGCATGGCTACCTGAAATAAGCACAATGAAAGAAATAGCGTGGTGGGTTGAACCAGCACAAAGAATGAGCAGTATGGGTTATAGACTACTTAAAGAATATATCAAAATAGGTGAGAAACTACAGGAAAAAGACATTATACAAGGTTTTACTCTCACAAACATGGAAATTTCACCAGACTTTGATTTAGAGAAACGTGGTTGGCGACCAATAGAGACAAATTATATATATGAGGGTGTGTAGATGGCAGTATTTACAGCAATAGCAACAGCAATTGTAGGAGCAATCGGTATGACCGGTTTTGTTGCCACACTTGCCACAAGTATTATTAGTGCTGGCTTAGCCTTAGGCACAGCAAAGTTATTGGGTGTAATGGACCCACCAACACAACAAGCTACTAAAGATCCTGGAGTTAAAATCCAGTTACCACCAAGCACTGATAATAGAATCCCAGTATTCTACGGAAGGAATCACAGTGGTGCTATTATTGTGGATGCAGAAATTAAGAACCAAAACAACACCATGGTGTATTGTATGGTTATTGGTGAGAAAACAGACACTGGCGCAATCACAATTAACCAAATATACAGAGATGATGCAAAACTAAACTTTAGTGGCGCAAATGTTATAAGCATGACCGATCCTAATGCAACAACTTCGACCAACGTGGCTAACAAAATGCGTGTTAGAGTATTTGCCGGTAATGCACAATCAAGTGTTAATCAGATATTCCCAACAACAGGCAAAGTGGCCGCACAAACATTAATGAGCACAATTACTACAGCAACAAACTATGAAGATTTAGTTTATGCCATATATGAAATGGACTATGATGCAGAAAACGGAATGCAAGGCTTAGGTGCTATTACATATGATATCACAAACAGTTTAAGTGAGCCTTCAAACGTGTTATTAGACTACATTACAAACGATAGATACGGATGTGGTATCAGCACCAGTGATTTAGATTTAACGTCGTTTAACGAGCTCTACGATTACTCTACAGCCCAAGTTGACTACTTGGATAGCCTAGGTGCAACTCAACAACAAAACAGATGGCAAATTGACGGCATGTTATCAACTTATGTGCCAGTCAAAAACAACATTAATGAATTGGTTAAAAGTTGTAGTTCATACTTTGCTTACAATCCTAAACAAGGTAAGTTTATGGTTGTGCCAAACAGAGAGGCAACTACCGCAGAAAAGAATGCGGCATACTTGTTTAATGATGACAACATAACAAGTTCAATTGATATTACTAGCACAGAGCTTTTCAGTTTATACAACAGCATTGATGCTGAGTATCCAGCTGTTAACAAGAAAGACCAAACACAAACAGTGATCATATCAACACCTAGTGCTGATAGAAACAACAACGAACCAGACAATCCATTAAGCACAAGATTTAGTATAGTTAATGACAAGAGTAGAGTATACAACTTAGCAGACATTGACTTGCGTCAAAGTAGAGAAAGCCTAGTGCTTAGTTTTACAGCAGACTATAGTGCTATTGTTAATGACGTGGGCGACATTGTTAAAGTAACAAGTGCCATATACGGATTCACTAACAAGCTGTTTAGAATAATGCGAGTTACTGAAGTAGAAACGGCAGATGCTATGCTGGGTGCAAAAGTGCAAATGATTGAATATGCTGACAGCATATATGCTCACACCAGTATACAAACAGATACTGTTCCTGGATTAAGTGGCATACCTAATTGGGGTATAGGCATTTGGGGTAACATTGATTACGGTAACATTGCAAACATTGTGGGTAATATCACAATTGTGGATGATCCAGTAGGCGGTAGTAATGCAAACATTGTTGCACCAGGCACCGGAACTGTTATTGGCAACGTTGATTATGCTAACATTGATTTTAGCGGTATAGGCGGCGAGGGCGGTTTTGGTGGAGTAGGAAATTTCCCATTTATTAATTTCCCTGTTACAATTCCAAACATTCCAGGCATAACCAGTATTGACGCATGTGTTGATCCAATTGGATCTAGTGTAAGCAGTAATGTAGCAAACTCATCACCTGGCAGTAGAGTTCAAATTAGACCAGGAGGACGTAATGGTAGAGACCGCACAACATTTGACCCAGGTGAAGTTGTAAACGTAGCAATACCAACACCAGCATTACCACTACAAGATATAACGGCACCAGTTGGACCGTTACTACCAGACATACTAGCAAACATTGATTTAAGTTTCTTTGGTATAAGCGGAATAAACACAATAAGAGCAACAGCACCAAACATTTCACTAAAACCAACAGGCACTATTGACAGAGGCAGTATTGGTGCAGTTCAGGCAGGACTACAAATTGAAGAAGATGGCTTTAATGCCTCAATGGCAAATAGTGCCACAACCAGTGTGCCATTGGGAATTAACGCGGCACTAATAACAGCAAACGCAATTATTGATGCAGGTGGTATTGATGAAGGCATATTTAGTGCTGTAAACAATATGGTTCCATATGGTGCTACATTGGCAGACGGCAATGCCGCTATTTCATATCAACCATTTAGGCAAATAAATTACAAAGCAGTAGATGTTGCACCAGATGGTAAAATGACTGCAAACGCCGCCATGGCAAACTCTGGCATACATCAATTAGCATTAGGAAGTGGGATTGTTGCATCAGGCATTAGTCAATTAGGCACATTTGATGATAACTTTAAGTATGAAGTAAGCAGGGCAAAAGGCAACGTAGTTGCAACGGGAGGTGGATTGCCTCCACAAAGTAGTATATTACAATACATTCCACAAGATGTTATAGTAGGTAATTGGGCGAATACAAATTTATCACCCAGTGGAGCTGGTAGAAGATTAGACGTAACGAATTCAGACAAACGTATTAGTAAGTCAGACTTTTACTTAGATATAGGGAACATTTTCTAATGCAAGAATATATATTTTATAACAATGTAGACGGCAAAATTTATTATGTTAGATGGATTAGAGATGATTCAAAAGCACAACAATTTGTTAATAACAATAGCAGTTTTCCTATGAGTTTTGCATTGCTAAGTGAAGTTGATGGAAACTATACCGGGCATAAGATGCAAAAAATAAATTTAACCACAACTCCATTAAGTCTTATGAAGTCAGTGCCGCCACAACTAATTACAATTAATGCAGAAACAAAAGAACAGAGAAACAGACGTTTGTTAGCATCTGACTGGACACAAGGCCAGGATTCACCATTAAATGATGAAAAGAAAACAGAATGGCAAACATATAGACAAGCACTTAGAGATTTAGATTACGCTAATTTAAGTGAAGGGCAAACAGTAACTTGGCCCACAGAACCAAATTAAGGATATACAGATATGGCTCATAGAAACAAATATATAATAGAAGCATTCATACTAGGCTTGTTTGATGAAAACAATGTATGGTGTGGCATGCCAGCAAGGGTTGTCTATATAGACGACGAAGCAATTCAGATCGATGATTATGCTTCAGAGTATGGCTTTACACTACCAGATGCGTAGGAACGGCATAAATACAAGCATAACAAAACATATAAGCCTTTAGGGAATACCTTATAGGTTATTTCCAATAGGAGAACACCAAGATGTCAAGGACACTCGACTTTAAACAATATTTAGGTGGGGCCGACAACGTTCAAATGATTGAAATGTTGCCCGATCACCAAAGAACATTCACATATAATTACGACACAGATATTACTAATTATAATTTCACAGCAAATTATTCTAGTATTGTAGTCGATGCAATAACTTACAATATTAACAATGGCGAACCAAACTTTGCTAGTAGTAACGTAATTGGATACGTTGGTGCAGTATCTACTTCAGTGCCAGGTGCTAACATAGTTAAAACAAATGCAACTGCAGGCACAGTTGATTTCACAATTCCTAAAAACAGATACACTGGACCTTTAATTCCAGATGCTAGAACTAATGTAGTTATTACTATAGTAGAATTTACATGGGAAAACACTATCCCAACAGTTAACACATTTGATAGTCACAGGTGGGCAATTATAGAAAGATATAGTGCGGACGTAACAGCAGGTAATCCTACTTCCGATGCAAGTTTCGTAGCTATAACAACAACAGGAGTTTAACATGGCTTCTTCAAATATAACTGTCACAGTAGCAACATCTAATGTTGCAGTAAGTAATGACCAAACAAACGTAACAGTAAGTTCAGCAATATCCAATGTTACAGTTAGTAATACAGCAGTTGTCACAAACGCTGACATAAGATCAGCTTTAAGCGGTGGGTATGGCATAACATACTCTAATGTATCAGGTGTTATACAAACAGCTAACAGTGACGTTACAGCTTTGTCTAGTGTTACTAATGCAGGCGGAGATGGTAGTTTATCTTATGTGGGTTCCACAGGTGTATTCACATACACTGGACCAAGTGCAACAGAAACAAGAGCACACTTTAGTGCAACAGCACCTATAACATTAGCTAGTGGTGTAATTGGCATTAATGCAAATGCTTTATTCTCAGGCAAGACCACAGACGACCTTACAGAAGGTTCAACAAACTTATATTACACTAATGCAAGAGTAAACGCTTACATTATTGATAATGGATTAGACTTTAACGCAGAAAAAGTAGATGACCGTGTTGCTGACTTAATGGTAGCAGGCGCTAACTTAACATACACTTATGATGATGCCGCAAATAGTCTAACATTAACTCAACAATTAAAAACACAAGATATTACAGAAGGCACAAACTTATACTTTACTGATAGTAGAGTGCATAATGCTATTGCAGAGGTTACTGACAACGGAACAGTTGCTGGTAACATTACTCTAGATTTAGCAAGTAATATAACGCATTCAGCAAACATTTCGGGCAATATAACAAACATTAGTTTTACTAATACTCCTTCCACTGGATACCAAGCAACAGTTATATTAACACAAGATTCATCAGGTGGACATGTTATTGACCCAACATATTTTAGTAATTGGGAATTTACAGACAATTACAAAACATTCGATACAAGTCCTGGTGACCAAAACATAGTAACAGTTCTCAACGATGGTTCAACAACTTATGCTAGTGTAGTAGGTTTCAAGAGCAGTAACTTTACAACAGATTCAGTTCCAGAAGGCTCAACTAACTTATACTATACAAATGCTAGGGCAAATAGTGCAATACAAGACCAATTAGACAGTTATACAAGCATTATAAGTTCAAGTGCTAATGTTACTACTACTGCAAACGTAAGCGGTGCATTTATTTTAGGCGACGGTAGTCAATTGACTAACATGCCACAAACACTAACCAACGCACAAGTTATTTCACACATTGCAACAGGTCCACTCTCAGTGGGTGGCAATTTGTCTGTGACTGGCAATATTGATGCGACTGGTAATATCAATTACCAAAACGTTACAGACTTATATGTAACAGACCAAAAGATTACACTGAATGCAAATGCAACAACAGATGCTACAGTAGAAATAATTTCAAACAGACCGCAAAGCACACATAATGCTATAATATCATGGAATGAACCATCAGAAAAATGGACATTCATGAATGGTGACAACGTTTACCAAGACATACTTACAACAACGCAAGTAATTACAGAATCTAGAGGTTCAATAAGCACGGCAACTCCGGCAAGTGCAAGTGGCGGTGGTGCATTAGCATATAATTCATCAACTGGCGCATTCACATTTACTCCATCAGTTCCAGGCATACAATTAAATGCTTTAAGTGTATCAACAGGATCAGCAAGTGGTAGTGGCTCTTTAGCATATGATAACAGTAATGGACAATTTGCTTTTGCTCCTGCTGACTTATCAAGCCTTATATCATTAAGTGCATTAAGCACAACTACAGCAAGTGCAAGTGGTGGTGGCAGTTTAGCATATGACAACAGTTCAGGCGTATTCACTTTTGCTCCGGCAGAAGTAAGAACAGATCCTCAAATAAGAGGACTACTAAGCACAACAACAGCTACAGCAAGTGGCGGTGGAAGTTTAGCATACGATAATAGTAGTGGTGTGTTTACTTTTGCTCCAGCAGATGATACAGCTGGTGTAGTTGCAATCACAAATGATACTTCAACTAACGCAACAGTTTATCCAGTGTTTAGTCCAGCAAGTAGTGGTGACAATGCATTAAAAGTAAGTGATTCGAAACTATACTTTAATGTTGCATCAGGTGACTTTAATATTGCAGGAAAAGTAAGTGCTTCAGAATTAATTAATACAACAGCAGTAACAAGCTCTGCAGGTAGTAGTCTACAACTTAAAGGTCAAACAGACGGTATTAAGTTAAACACAACACTTTCTAGTGTTGAGAGTAAACTGTTTGATATAGACACAACTGGTTATAGTGTTGCAGATGCAGACTTGGCCAGTCAAAACATTACAACGGTAAATACACCACAAATATTATGTGTATTGGCCTTTACATCAGGTTCAACCACAGCAACAGTAACACCGCTGTTTGCTGGACTAGGTATGTATATTGGTATACAACAAGTTGGTGGCGGCTTTGGTGATTTTAATAGTGCTTATGTTGTAGGTGACAGCAGTTTAGAAAATGCATTAACAACATCAGGTAATAACTGGAACGGTGGTGCAACACCATCTCAAATATGGGACGGCAGTGGTAAATTAGCAGGTTGGGGCATATATGATGTAACTACAGCTAGTTCAACTACCTACATGAGTGCCGCTGGACACATTGCTAGTATAAGCGGAAATAATGTAACATTAAGTGAAGCGGCATTAGCCACTGGTGGCGGTGCATGTCTATTAATTCCAGGTGCATTTAGTAGCACACAAAACTTTGGAATGCGTATTACAGCTGATACGGCAACTACAGGCTTGCCTTACGGTTACGCTCAAACTGCCTACAATGCTTATGACTTACCAGAGACACTAAGCAACGTAACACTTGATAGAGTAAGTTATGGTAATACTTCCACAGTAGACATGGCTAACGTTGTGATGCGTCACAGTGCAGATATACAAACTGGACCAGACAGTGCAATTAGAATACCAAGAGCAATGCTTATTGGTGCAAATGCTACACCAGATTTATTAAGTGTTGGCACAAATACACTATTTCCAGCAACAAGCACATTAGGTATTACTGTAGAACAAGACGGCTTAACAAACTATGGTCCAGTAGAAACTATACCTCAAATGAAGGTGATGTTTAACAACTACAAAACAGGCAGTTTAGCAAGTCAAACAGCATACCCTAACTGGAGTCAGTTCTTAGGACAAGGTGGAAATGCTACGGTAGACATGAAGTTCCTAGGTGCACCAAACTTTAACTTTAAGTTGTTAGGTGGCACAAAAGATGCAATTGCTTCTACATCTCCCGGTGATATTCCAGGAAGAATTACTTGGAACCCATCAATAACAACTGGATCAAGTGGAGCAGACCAGTTTAATCCTCCAGCAAGTATTACAGCAATGATTGGCGGTGTAGGTGATCCTACTACCCTTGCTAATACAGATGTTTATTTACAAAGCACATCACCAAATTCTTTCAGATCCGGTCCTTTATATGGAACTTTGCAAGGTAGTGCGGTTGGCGGCTCAATACCAACAACGTTCTTAGCAAGTAAATCCGGAACAACAACAATAGCACCCGGACCTTTTGGCAAAATTAGTTTAAGACCAGCAAGAGATTATGCTGACTCTGGCTCAGCAACAACTTATGTTGCTAACAGATACGCTAATGAGTTGCATGAATATCATGAATTCCTTGGTGCAGGATGGGGAAACACCATCGCCAGAACAGGAACACTAGTAGAGATACAGCCTAAGTCAGGCCAGACTAATGGAGTTACACCAGGTGCATCAGACTTTAACTATGATTCAAAAGGTGATAGCACATTAAGAATTAAAACGCATAATGCAAACTCAACTGTTAAATCAAGTTGGGACATAACAAATAGTCAAAGCACTGGTAAATTATCAATAGTTAATTCAATAAATGAAAGTTCACTTGCAACAGCAGTAACTATTGATAGTGCCAAAACAGAGTTTAATCAAAGGATAAGATTACAAAACTTAACTACCACAGAGATTAACGCATTGGTTGGACCAGCAGATGGTGATATGGTTTACAACACAACATTAGACAAAGTGTGCGTCTACAGTGGAAGCACAGACGGTTGGCAACAAGTCTCAAGCACGGCAATGTAATTGTTAGTGCATAGTATAAAGGATATAAGTCATGAGTAATTGGCAGTTCGGAACATTTACAAATAGATTACATCCGGATAGCGATGGGCTTGAAAGCGATTTAATTTTTCCTGTTGATATCGATGTGTCTCAAAAAGCAGGCTTACTATTACCTGTTAGTGGAAATGTGGATATTGAAGTATTTTGGGGTGACGGAACTTCTAATGTATACAATCAAACAGGCATTGCAAATACGGTAACAAATTTTGCTTCAGCGTCTAATCCTAAACACACTTATGCAGAAACTGGAACTTATGTAGTTGCAACACGTGGTAATGTTTCAAACATTAAAGCAATCACAGACAACAGTTTAGCTAATAACAATCCTTACATTACTACATTTACTAGTGTAGGCACTGGTAGTAGAGCTAATGCATTTGATTTAAGTTTTGAAAACAAAGAAAACCAAATACTTGGATTACCTGATTTCCTACCAAGTTTTATAAAAAAAGTAAAGTTTGCTAATTGCACAACATTACCCGCAAGTATTACAAAATGGAATACATCTGCGGTAATAGACTTTAGTGATTGCTTTAAAGATGCAAACTATACAGGAAACATATCCAATTGGAACTTATACAATGCAGAATTAAGTGCTAACATGTTTGCTGGATCAACTAACTCCACAGTAAATATAAAAGACTGGGTAGTAACTGATAACAAAGCAAATGGTGTAAACCAATTGTTCTCATCTACTACAGGCTTTCAAGGTGACATGAGTAACTGGTCATTTAACAACAGCACAATACTATACGGCTTAACAAGTGGATCCACAGACTTTAAAGGCAACATGAGTGGCTGGAATGTAAGTGCTATCAATAACACAACTGCTAATAATTGGAAATTGTTTAGTGGTTCAACTACCGCACAACCTAATTTAAACAATTGGACGTTAAGCAATGCAACAAACATACATGGATTGTTTGATGGTTCCAATAACGTTACAGTTGATATTAACACATGGAATGGATTACAAGACTATATCATTACCGTAGCAGGAAGATCGGGCACTAACAAAGGACATTTGTTTGCTAATGCTACATTGCCAACATTAACACAACCTAATATTACAAATTACAGTGAATTGTTTGCTGGTGTTGATAACATTGTCGACTCCGGGGGTAATGGTAATCTAGATACATGGGATATGTCATCAGTAACAAACATAAGCGGATTGTTTACGGGTGCTTTAGACCTAGATGCTAACATATCAGCTTGGAGTAGCACATTACAAACTGGCATAGATATGAGTAGGCTAGCCGATGGTGCTAATGAAGGCGATGGTAATGACTACTTACGATTAAATTTATCAGACTGGGACGTAAGCGATTCAAATTGTTCTAAAATGTTTGCTAATACTGGAAGTATGAGAGGCAATTTATATAATTGGAACTTCTCTACAAGCACTAATGCAACTGAGATGTTTGCAAATGCCGAGTTCACGCTGGCAAATGTAGATGGTTGGAATATGAGTAACCTCACTTTAAATACTAATACAACAATGTTTAAAGATGCCTCAAACATTCGCATAAAAGGATTAAGCAATGTAACATTTCCAACAAATTCAAATTTTTTCTTTAAAGATGCAAACTCAATCATAAGTGAACCATTAAATAATTTAAGCCTAACAGGTGCTACTAATATAAATGGATTCTTTAAAGGTGTTAATGTAGTAAGTTCAGATGCATCTGCTAATCTAGATTACTTAGATATAAGTTCAGTAACAAGTATGGACGAAATGTTTGCAAATGTAGGAGCTATGTTTGGACAATGGAATAATGTGACAATACCAATAACTACATCAATTACAAATATGTTCCATGGATCAACGTTAGGACAAAGTGCAAACTTTAAAAATTGGGATTTACAAGGTAGAGCAGACTTAGATGGCGTATTAGCCAATGCTGGAACTGGAAATGCCCCATTAATGACTGGATGGGACGTTTCAGACGTTACCAGTTTAGCAAATAGTTTTGTGGGTTCAAGTAGTAACATTGATATTAGCTCTTGGATTGTTGGATCACAAGATCTTTCATATATGTTCCAAGGCGTTGTTAGAGGACATGATAGCTCTAGCGGATCATTAAATGACTGGGATATGAGTGGTGTAACAAATTTAACAGGATTTTCAAAAAATGTTACAACGCAAAGTGCGTTAGTCTCTACTGATTTAACATGGCAGTTAGGTAACATAAGTTTAGAATCATTTGCAGAAGATACAAGATATTTTAAAATGAACATATTACAAAATGATGGTGCTGAAAGTGTTAATATAAGCAACGTTACTAGCATGAAAAACATGTTTAAAAATGCAGACGAAATGTCTACACCATATACAACAGTTAGCGGAGTATTTCCAAACTTAACAACTATGGAAGGCATTTACCGTGATGCAAGTTTTGACAATGAATTTCCTGACCAGCACCGGTTGGAAAACATCATTGCACCTA
>Ga0209091_10000798_pt1 | contig 29414 bp, 16 predicted proteins | sample ArcticOcean_MG_C_6_FD_187438 | JGI IMG/M metagenome (GOLD analysis project Ga0209091, IMG submission 187438) | Marine microbial communities from western Arctic Ocean - ArcticOcean_MG_CB8_128 (SPAdes) (version 2) | ecosystem: Environmental > Aquatic > Marine > Oceanic | place: Arctic Ocean...
TTTTAGCTAAAACTTTTAGAGATGTTTCTTTTAGAAAAAAAGTCAGTGTTTTGCAAAACTTTTCAAAAAGTTTCTTTTATAAATCCGTTATTTGTTGCTTATATTCTATAAATATATTGAATATATTTTATAAAAACATGGAACGTCTTGAATATCTAATTTTGTTATTGTTGTTGGGTGGATTTAGTTTTATTGGGATTCAGATAAGTTTACTGTATTCTACTCCAATTTCTGCCAAAGACCCGTCTATGAAAGCTGTTGCTCATGATTTATTAGATTGTGGGCGTTCTAAAATCCCAGAAAAACGCATAGCGTGGAATTTGTTAGATACTTGTGTTGAAGAGTCTAACATTCGAACAGTAAATGCCGGAAAGATGCCGTTTGTGTTCCGAAAAAGTCCCCCAACAGCTTGGGTATTTAATTTTGATAAAAAAAATATGTTTATGGCACCCAAATATGCTAATTTTAGCCCGTTAGGCAGGGCTTATGTCGTTATTCACGAGTGTACGCATTTGGCATTGAATTCGGAAGATTATGCGTACCATTGGCAATCGCATTATAACAATTTAACAAAGGATGAACATGCGAATAATGCTGATTCTTTTTTAATGGAATTATTTCAGCATTGTGGATAGTTGACTTAAGTGTTACATATTATAAAAAGAATATATTTAAGTTGTATAAATGGAAAGAATGGAATGTCGTTATTGTTTAGAAAGAGGCGATTTAATATTTCCGTGTAAATGTACAACAGGTATACATCAGAAATGTTTAAGCAACTGGTTATCTCTTCCGCCAAAAAAGCTTCATTGTGAAATTTGTTTAGAAGAATGGGATATTCATCAATTGACACTAAAGGACAGATGTGGACCATATTATGCATTTTTTAATTGGTCAATCTTCTGTATTTCTTTATATTTATGTTTGATGGGTTCTTTTATTGTATGTAATATTTCAATGGATACAAATGTGTTGCAAAAATATGCAATATTAGAGTTAATATTCCACGTATTGGTCATTATTACGTGTAGTGTATTTGCAAAAAAGATGTGGTTTCGTATTTTGGCCATTTTACGCATAGGATTTGCCATGTGGCCTATTATTTATTTGACAAAAAGATGGCTTCATCTAATGTCATTCGAATCATCTTCTTTATTGTTTGTTTCTTTATTTAAACAATGGGAAATCATGGCAGCTATTCAATGTGTATATTTAATAATTGTACCTGTTGTTTTTTTAAGAATTAGAGAAAGACCACGAGAGGATTGGGTTCCCATGCCAATAGAAGTTATGTAAACACAGTATTTAATCATCTTAAAAAATTATTAAAATGTATGATGTTATTTTAATTTTATCAACGGCCTTAGTTGGTTTGATATTTTCATATTTAATAGTAACGGTATTTAATATAGGGTCAGAAGGAAACGATTCTTTGGTTCGAGATATACAACAAATGGTTATGCAGATGTCTACATTAACAGTTTCTGTTATTTTTGCCCCTATCAATGGCATTTGGACAACCGTCGTTGGTATAGGCGCTATGGTGATAAATCGGTGGAAATGGGTATTTGCTGGAACATTATTTGTTATTGCAACATTTATGCAACATTATTATCATGCGGAAATATTATCTGTAGTTGACGATAGTTGGACTTGTGCTGTTATACCGTTTCTTAAAAACGTGTTTGAGCCATTTTTACAAATGATTCGCGTTCTCTATGCCCTTGGTGCGCCTATTTTGAACGGATTGTTGGTCATTCACGGGCAGTTTTTTAAAGGTTGGTATGTTGTAGTGGGAAAATGTAGTCATGTTCGCCTGTTTGATGTTTTCTTAGAACTGGGAAAGGCATTAATTGCTTTAATGATTTCAGTGGGTAGATGGTTTGGTTTAAAAGGCGATGCTTTGTCCGATGATAATAATTTTATCGTGAATGATTTTGATATCACCTCTCCTATTGAACATACTATGAAATCTGTCAAAGTGTTTGAAGATGCATTATCTTGCGCTTGTTATCGGTTTCAACCAATATTCAAGACTGCCTTTTTTATTTTTACAAGTAATCATCTTGCACCATTTCTAGATAATTTATTTGAAACAGGCATACGTGGAGGTCAGCTTTTATTTAAAATTTTATACGCGGAATTTCCAGAAATCTATAAAGTTACTTTCAAATTAGAACGTGCTTTATTAGAACTCGGACTTTTAGGAGATGAATTTATTTTTTCAACATTGAAAAACTTTATTCAATTATTTGTTCAAGTAGACCTGGATAATGATAGTGAATTTAAATTTGAACATTATCCGAGAGAATCTATTTTTTCAGCTGCTTCTCACATGGCCGTTGCAGCAGAACATATTGCAACTACAATGACTATTAACGGGCCATTAACCTTGTTTTCATCGTTTTTGCCATCTAAATCGGCATTCGAACCAGAAGTATGGTCAATTGATAAATCAATTTCTCATATGCATTTAGCTATTATTGATTTAGCCACAACTTTTCAATGGTTAATTTATATTATTGAAAAATTGGTTATGGATACTACTAATATGAAAAATTTGTTTGTTCAAACAAATACGACATCAGATGCACCTTTACATTTATCGTGCAACTGGGCCAGAGACGTTGACAAAAAACAATATGTTGCACTAAGTTACACAGTTGGTTGTGCTTTTTATTACTATGGCATTATGACCGTAAATTTAGGATATATTGGCTATGGTTCAGCAGTGGAAATTGCAACAAAATCGATATTTACACAAGAACAAAATGTATTTCGCACTCTACAACGTTGGGAAGGTTCTTCAATTGCCCGTAACGAAGTGATTACATGCGAACAACGGAAAGAAATGCTAGCCTATGATTATTACGACCCCGTCAAAGAAACGGCTTATCACGCAAATGGTTATATTTGGACACAAAACCGCGGGGCTTGTCATTGTGAAACATATTACGGAACGACACGAAATGAAAAGCAGTTGGACTATAACCCATGGTGTGGCCAACCAAATTTAAATTTTGACGTTTTTGCGCCTGCAGATGCGTTAGTCATGCATATATCCCATGGTTTATTTGGACCAGGTTTCGGAGATGCTATTCCTTATATTCCATCCCAGAGCAGTCTCAATTTTAAAATTTTATCTATGAGCAAAAATATTCCTTTGCCCATTGCAATACCTCCCATTTCTCGAACAGTCATTGAGTCGGCTCGTGTTCTTTTGCGTATCGTTTTTTCATTTGGAGATATAGTGACTGGTCATTATTTTAATTATCCAGTGAATTGTGGACACGGAATGAATGAAACTCAGCTCATTGCGAAATGGACATCTGAAACTGGAAAAAAGGTACCGGAGAAAGACAAAGACGAAAAAATGCGTTGGGATTCGTGCAAAAAACGTCAATATAACGCCATGATTGATAATAAACGCATGGAAGTGTGTTCGAGTGACACCGGAAATGCAAATCAAAAAGATGATTGCATGTGTTCTTATATGCAAACATTGGATAAAAAATCAAACTGTAGATGTATTGCGCGTTATCCAGATTTAGATGTAACATCTTCATCTGCAGAAGTTGGCGATTTAATAGAAGAACGATTTACAACAGAATCCGTTTCAAGACATTGGTGTAATTCAATGACTCTAGAATGGACATTTCAAAATGCCGCGGCTTTTACAGATGCATTAGATTACATGGTGTCTTTGGGACCGATTAACCCCAAATGTTCTCTAATAGATGACCTCTTTAAAAATGAGGGAATGTCATTTGGCGAAGAAGACCAGCGTCAAAGATCCACCTATTTGCTGGCCACGACGCCTACACTTCGATTTCTAAGTGAATTTGCAGATTCAAAGTTAGTTTTGAATCATTTGACCGATTTGTATGGTGAAGGCGAAGGAGATTGTACTGTACAACAAGGTAAATGGGTCGATGAAACAGACCCATACAATAACAAAATACAAGTGTGGCAAGACCCAGAATGGTCTTGTGACAACTCTAAAAAGTTTGTACCGTTGTCAGAATTCCAAGGAGAACGAGAAAAAGATGACACCTTAGAAAAGAATCCAGGTTGTAGGATTTGGGCAAGAGATGATTTCTTTTGTTCTACTGGACTATTTGTTCGTAATAGTGCTAGATTAGGTGGAAACTTAGCTAGACAGGTCATTAACGACGGTATTTCTGTTATCTCTGGCAATTTTGCAGATGTTAATCTAAATATTTTGCCACGTATATGTGATTATGAACGTGTTTGGGGTGCAGTAGCAGGCATGGTAGCCGGTATTATTCCCGGCATTGACAAGGAGGTTAAAGAGGTGTTTGCGAAATATCTGACAATGGTTGCACAGACATTTTTTGTTACCGTAATACGCATTTCAGCCGCGATTTACAATATTGCGTATAATATTGTGGAATCTATTGTAGACAAAACATTTTCAAAAAGCGCTGTCAAAGACGCTTTTAAAGGAGGAATTAATACGATTGTGGATTCGTTGTTATGGACAATTACATACTTTTTCAAAACAACCGGCGAATTTTTAAATGAAATTTCCGATGGTTCTGGACAACTGTGCTTAGACATTGTTAAAATTATAGATATGATATCAGAACGTCTTAAAGATGGCCTTATGGACTTGTTTGGCATTGCCATCGAAATGGTATTTCAACTTTTTGGCATTTTTACAGGAAAAGCAGAATTAATAGAAGGGTTTATGAAAAATTTCTTCTTCTTTTGGGTTGAAATTGCCAAAATATTGATTCAGGAAGTCTGGAAAATTTTGAATAAAATTTATGATTTTTTCGGACCTATTGGTGACTTCCTGAAAATATTAACATGGGCCATTTGTAATGCCATTAATGCGGTCATGGGAGCGATTGACTCTGCAATTAAAGGCGTTTGTCTTGGATTGTGCGATGGGATAGGATGGGACCCGATGGAATGTGTTAATCCGTTAGGGACAACACATCATGGGTTTGGTCGTCTTTCAAAACATATGTTACATACACAAGATAACAAAAATATAACCATGCGCGTGGCTGAATCATTAGATTGGTCAGGAACTTCCAAATGTGACCATTTCATGGAAGCCGCCGCTGAATATGCTTATTCGGATTTAAGACCATTAGAAAAAGCACAATGGATTGAATGTTTAGAATTCAAACTCATTGGCGTTGAAATGGGAAAACTATTCGAATCGAAAAATTTCCCATCAGATGTTGTTTATAATTGGAAACGCAAATACATCATGTTTTATGATTTTGTACGGACCATTCGAGTTGTTATTGATGACTTTTTAGTGGACGGTTCGTTCAATTGGCCAGGAATTCGTTCAACCTTATATGATGAAGGTCTTGATGCAGATATGTATATGCTAATGTTTCAAAAATTACTATCGATGTCTAGTAGCGTTGTTCACAACATTGAAATTGAACCCGTCCTCAAAAATATGCTACATCATGCAGATAAAAATTATGAAAATTCAGCCAATCCATCTATTGCGGCACACACTTGGACATTATATAAAAATGCCAATTCAATGATGGACGATACGAACAAATATTGGAACGAAAAAGATGTCACCAAAAATATGTGGAAAATGGTCGATGCTTCACATGATGCACATCGAAACATGATACACTGGTGGTCAACATTGGGTACCGTAGAAAATCCCTCACAAACAGAAACAGATAGAATTATTAACCGACTAAAAAGCAATTTTAAATACCATTGGTCTGAAAATATACAACACGGACAACTACACAAAACAAAACAGAAACAGAAACAATGGTTAAAAAGACCATTAAGAACGTCAACAGAAAGATGTGCCAACAGAACGTCCAGGTTTCAGGCGTCGTGTGTTGATTGTGCTATTTTAGACAATTTGATAGAAACTATTCTAATTCAAGCGGACGGAATCGCGGCTTTTTATGGCGGAGCTACAGAAGATACAACTCGCGACCTTGATTTCCCATTTATATTGAATAATGTCTCCGAATATTTCAACGAATTGGCAGAATATAACAGTGATTTTTTCGACGCACAATTTAGCAAGTTAGAATCGACAGAAAGCGCCCCCATTCCCAAAACATTTATACGGTGGGAATATCACGTGGTTAACGACTGGAAATATCTATTTTATAATTTTACAGATTTTATCGTCGATTGGAATAATGAAACACGACAAAATAACATTGACAAAGAAATACGCACATTTATCAATTCTACAAGAAGATTTGTGGCAACTTCGGATGATACATATGTACCATTTTATGGATACAGCTTTTATTACATCTATAATTACTTGTTGTTTAACACATGTGACCTTGATACAACATTATTTGTCACGACTACAACACAAGAAGAGCGTTTGGACAAAATGGATACAGCAATTATAGTATGTGCAATTGTTACGTTTTTATTAATCACAAATGCATCATGGTCAATATTGCCACTCATATGGCTTGCAAATACGATCGTTATTGGGATTATTGTCAACTACGTTTACCTCTACATTGTTTACGATTACATGATAACCTGTGCGCCTGTTATGCCGTATACTCTTGTCGAGGATATTTATGCATGGTATTCAACAAGGATTAATCCAGGATGTTTTTATAAAGTATTGCCGCATTTATCTACTGGTGCGTCCGATGACACCTGTTTGGTGTGTTCTGTGCCGCCGATTTATAAAGATTGTACGGAATACACCGCAGCCAACTTTACAGAAGGCATGTTGCCATTAAAAGACCTCATTTCAGAATATAATATATTCTGGCCTCAACTTTTCTGGATCAGATGGCAATTACCCGAAGTTGCAACATGGTTTGTCAAAAATGCAATATTGGAATTAGATTCCAATATTGGTAAACTGGCGTTAGGGGCATGGCAAAATGAACCCATTGACCCCATATGGGTTGATTGTTTTTATGCAATGTGGTTAGATAATATATTGGCAGGGTTTGTTATCGCCATGGCTTCTTATATTTCATTTAAAATCATTACCATCATGATTCAAACATCTATTCGTGCAGGTATATTGGTAATATACGCATACCAAACAATATCACTTATTAGTGAAACTGTAGAAGATTATAATTTACGAGATTAGTTTTTTATATTATAAATATGTCTAGATTTTGTATAAATATGTTAGGTCTTATTTTTAAAGCCATTCTATTCCTGATAATATTGCTCTTAGCACCTATTACCAATATTTGGCTTCTCTTTCAGGGTCAATACAGAGCATTTTTAATTATTTCATGTCTTTCAACAATCGTCGGTGCAGTGTTTATTATTTTATGGTTTTGTTCAAAGGTGTTTTTCTTTAAATGTATATCATTTATATGTTTTGTTGTTTCGTTAGTGTTTAGCTCTTTTCAATTTGGTAGAGAAATGCCACTTCCAACAGAAAGATTCGTACTCATGGTTTTAAATGTTTTAGGCATTGTATTTTATGCCGGTTTAGCCTTTTTAGTCGAAAGACAACAAAATAAAATTCATCAACAAACAGAAGTAGAAATATACAAAGTCGATATTCTTTCAGGAAAAAGATTAGATACTTTATAAATCGGAAGATATTTCGTCCTTCGCTAACAACATTGGATCAATTTCACCAATTAATTTAGACAACACGTCTTGAATGAGATGAATATAATTTTTATCATGGAGGGTCTTCAAATCTTCATTATATCGTTCCTCTAAATCATAATATTGTTGTTTAAGCGCCAAAGAATCATTTTTAAAAGTCGCTGTAATATTATCTTGTTGCACGTGATATCTACGAACTCTGGCAGTAAGTTCACGTACAGACAGTTTTGCCAAACTAACAATTCGATGTTTGTCAATTTCTGAACATGCCTTTAAATTCTGAATACTACAAACAAGTTCCACCTTGTCGATAGCCTTTTTTAATTTATACTCTGACGGCTCACGCAAATCTTCTTCTACTTTTTTGAGATTTTCAGGGTGGCCATAGCGTATTTCTGGTTTAATATGGCCAATATTATATTTTTTACAAATAGCTCTTCCTTTATTTTCACAATCGACATGTCCGACTAAAATATTAGGATCGTCTTTATATTCTGCGGCAAATCTATTCCATATTGGGCGCAAATGGCGACATTTGGGAAGATAAGGTTCACAAAAATTGAGAAACAGCGTTTTGCCAGCTGTTTCTTGTATCCAATTTTGAGCATGTAACTCTTTAGAATTAGACATAGGAATTTGGGGGTCATTTAATCCTTGCATTATTTTATCTACTGTAGACATACACGTGCCTACATAAATTAACATACAAGATATAACAAGACGGATCATTTCTATTTATTTTGTCTCTAAAATACGTGAATATTTTTTTAAAAGTTGGATTTATTAAAAATAAAGTGCCGCCTCTTGTTTAAAAAGGCCAATATAGATTCCGGTGTCATGCAGTCCCATTGTTGCCAGCCCATTTTATATTCATACTCTTTTTTTGTGTGCGCCATGCCATAACCATGTCCAAAATGTCCATTCATCTTTTTGTCGGCGGTATTTATTTTATACAACTGAATTGCCGCTTTTGAGTACGCACAATCTCGTTTTAAAACACGCCCTGATTCTTCTTCATAACGACGAAACAATGGAAAATAAAGATGTTCCAAAAATGGGCCAAATGCGCCATTTAATTCATTATTTCGTAACATAAGAATGTCCAGAATGGACCGAAACAAAATACAACAATCCAATGACCGGTTATTAGCGTAATCGTTGCGAGTTGTGTCGTATAAAAATCGAGGCTCAGATATTACTTTACCATTAACACAGATGGAAGACCAATCAAAGTCAATAAACAAGATGCGCTTATTTTCCATATCATAATACACATTGTTTGCATGGCAATCACGATGTGTGAAATTAGCACGTTGTTGCATACGTTGAATAGCCCAACAAACATTACGCATCATAAACCACAATGCTCGATTCCAAAAACGTCGCGGGCGCGTTTCAATCAATGTTTTTGATATCCATTCGTACAAACTCGGAATTTGCAACTGTTCTGAACAAATGGCAACGTCGCCATTATCCATTAATGACACAAAATGAAGTTTAGGAACATATGTGGGACAACAACGCTCCAATAAATAATGAATGGTGCCATCAAGGATATATCGAAGCTTCATATATGGGTCGCTGGTAGATTTAATCACCACCTTCTGACCACGATGGCGACAATTTAACCATACAGACGATTTTTTACGCGTGTGGAATATAGCGTCTTGTATATTAATCTGTTTTCCGACACCATCACCAAGGCCCACATATGCATGCGGTTGTTTATGAAGTTCTTTCAACATGTCAAATGCCATTGAAAACAGTGAAATGGTATGAGTGGTGTGGAACAAAGAAGTGAACCAATTTTTTTTTCTGACACGAACCAACATGCCATGCTGTTCACCCAAAGTACATTTCTTCTTCGGATTCTTAAACACAGGCTTACCGTCACGCCCAAACCCCAAAATCGGATTCTTCAACGTATACGATTCAGTTGAGACACCACAAGGTGCTCGAATGGTGTCAAAATGTGCATCAATGACATACCCAAAAGGACTCGTCGCACGACGGTACATTTTTAAATTAAATAGAACACTTATTTTAGAATAATCTTATGCGGTGAATATGTAAATTATATTTAATCCTGGTAATATCACCAAATGAGCAATTGTCCTGTAGTTTATTATTCATTCCATGGCATTTTGGACGAAGTTGAGAAATATCTACCTTTCTCAAACGAATCAGAACGCTCCAAAGCATTGTTATGGGCAGCCTCGCATGGTTTTTACGAAGTAGTAAGAACTCTTTTAGAATATGGGTGCAATGTCCATGTAAAATCACCGAATCAATTGACACCTTACCAACGGTGTTGTCGTTGGGGTAAACCATCCTTTAACTACGGTATTACGCGTAGCCCGGACGACCAGGGCGTGACCAAGAAACTCTTAGAAGACTATATGTACCTGGAAACCTGCACTGGGGTGCCTCCACAATTGCTTTTAGATGCTTGTTTTTTTCAAAACTTTCAACCAACTCGGCATGATTTACTTTGTGTTTGGGTTTTTTTGTATCCCAGTAGAAAGTATTTACCACCCAAAGAAATCGATTGGACTTATTTTATTGTATGTGCACCAAATATTATTGTACAGTGGATTTATGACTTAAAAAAAATAATGTAACTATTTATCTAATTTGTATGTTTAACAGGCTCGAATTTTTCGTCGTTTGTTTTCTCTTTCGTGAATGGCTTGGCGTTCCATTTCATGACGTTGCCATTTTTGAATACGGTCATCTTTCATATCGGCTAAAGTATGGGCTTTCCACTGATAATCTGTATTATTACGTGTAACCCAAATGGGTTTATTTTCGTGCAAAATTAAATCAATCATACGTGTACGATTATCTCTATTCATATACAAAACACCACATGCATTACACAGTGTACTTGACCCACAGGGACCAGGTCTCCAAGTGGAGGACACCATGGTATTACATCGTGTGCACGGTTTCTTAAATCTTGACATAGACTTTTTTTTACAAATAGAATTTCCATGGATATCCTTAGAATTTATAAAATATTGCTGAATCAAAAAAGATACAACTTTATCTAACTCGTTATTCATTATACACTACTTTATCCAATCAAGTGTTTCTCACTTCACATAAGTTGAGCATATTCTACTCCACATATTATTCTCTTAATCTTACCAACCATCAAAATAATGTCTACTTCAAAATTTGAATCGAATGATGATAGTTCTGACGACGAATGGGTCGATTCTGTGTCTGAACCGAGGATCGAGCCTATCATGCACAACGATAGAAATTCCAAAAGAAAAAGGTCGTCTTCCGACAGTGAAGAGGACGAGAACGACAGCGAAGAGGACGACGAAGAAATGACCGAGATGCTAATGGCCGAATTGTTAGGCGATTCTGTTAAAGCACCCGTTCCGACACTTAAAAAGCAAAAGCCAATGACTTCACAAGATGTTAAGACTTTTGATGATTTGGAGTTTGTTTTGCCCCAAAACCGTACAAAAATGGGAACTATTTTACGCCACAAACTTCCTCAAAAAATGGCTTTTGTACATTTTAACCTTGCAGAACAGGGAGCTGTCGTTTGGCGCGATGAACCTGCCCAGGGTAACGACACTACCGTTGTTATTCCGGGAGATACGATTGATGTAACCAAATGGTATATATTGTCCATTTGGTTTGGTGCTGAAAAAAATTCCGATGCACTCATTCAAGCTCCCGAATTTAAAAAGGGAAAACTAGCTGACGAACACACAAGCCGAAACCTGGCCATTCCACTCAGTAAAAATAAATTGTGGATTTCTGGGAAAACTCTCAAAGAAAAAAACTACAACATAGTTTTTCACAAAAAAAAATGGCCACTCGGGCGCCATTATGCATCTAATACGACAAACAAATCCGTACCGTTGTTTATCATGACATGTGCGCCATTTGAAAACAATAAAGAAGATATGGACAATGCAATTCGCTCAGATACCTTTATTATCTGCAGCAAAAGACAACCTTCGCAACTTCAACATGCGCGCGGCTCTTCTTCTTCTTCGACGCGGTCCACTGGAAATATTCGCCGTAATAAACACATTGCACGCTTGGAGACTGAAAACCGCGCACATGCTGCCCAAGTCGTTAAAGTAAATGCAGATAATCGCCGTTTGAATATTCGAGACCAACAACACACTAAAGGATTTGAACATCTCTTGAAGATGGCCCAACATCTAAAACCAATGTTGACCCCCACTGACAAATTAACAAACGAAGTCTTACAGTTTGTCTCTAGTCATTTGGCCAAAACAGCCCGTTCAAAACGGGCCACTTGTTAGAGCTCGAGGTTGACGTCCATTATTGGGTGACCACAAAAAAGCACGTACGCACGTATCTACAATAGCCACGACGATCCATATATCTAGTCGAGTAATAGCTATTAATATATATAAAATCGTATAGAGCCATTTATAAAAATTATATAAAGAGAGCCATATAATATCTTGTTTTGTCCATTTTTTTTCTTGTATATGTTGTCTATCAAATGGTCTCCCATAAGATTCTTCCATGTATACATGTATCGTTTGAAACAATATTAAAACCGTTAAAAAACCAAACCACTGAGGCCAGTTGTTTATTTGGATTGAACCGACTTTCATTGGTGGTCCCCAATGAAAAAACTCGTCCCAGGCTTGTTCAACCCACAAACCAACAAAACATCCACTTGATATTATCAAAACAAAAATAAGCAAATACCCAGACATTCAATAATAAAAAAAATGTCGTATAAATAGTCATGTTCTGAACTTATAAAATGAATGGCGCAAACCAATACCATCTTTAAAATTTTTAATATAATTGTAATATGGGTTGGTATAACATTAATTATACGGGGTCTGGATATACAACATAAATCAAACTATAGACCACCAACAACGCCCGTCGGATGGGTTATGGGGATGGTCTGGATAGGATTGGGCGCAATGATAGCTACAACGTGGGTTTTATTCATAGCAGCTGCTCACATCGACCAAATAATACAACAAAAACACAGATGGACACGGACACGAATATTAGCGTCGGGACTCGTATTATTGGCCGCCGCGGTTTTTGGTGTCATTGGAACCTATTCAACATGGAAACATCCGTTTTTACTGACTCCGTGTGATTGTTTAGACACGGAATGGGGCAAATTATGTATACCGTGTAATTGTGGAGACCACGGAATTTGTAATTCGGGTATCTACGGAGATGGTTCTTGTGCGTGTGATGTTGGTTGGACAGGTCAGTTTTGCGATGTTTGCGATGAACGATTTAAACCTGTTGGGAAATGCGACGAATGTCGATTAGGTTATGAAGATAATCTTTTGACAGGAGAAAAATGTACTCAATGCGCGCGTCAGTATCGTGGAGGAGGAGATAAATGCGATATATGTTCTGACGGGTGGCAACCATGGACACATAACTCCACGCTATTTCAAAAAATGTTAGACGATGACGGACGACATATTTGTGACGAATGTATGGATAATTATTGGGGATATAATTGTAAACCATGTACTTTTGGCAAGAATGTGCCGAAAATCACCTTAGAAAAAAATAGCCCAATCACGGATACTTCACGTGTCAGAGATAACAACGGCAAATTAGGAACAGTCTATACTATGGACGTCAAAAATAATGATGGCATTTTTGTACCATCTTGGGATTATGACCCAACGTCATTTAGTGTTAAAGACGACGTTCAAATAAAAATAAGATACGATATGTCCAATGAAATATCGTCTTTCATGTCACTCAGAGATATTAATGCCATACAGTGTGGAAATAGAGGCATTTGTAGAGATGACAAATGGCAACTAGATAATAACAAAGATTGGAATAACAAATGCACGTACAAAGGACGACCCTTAACTTGTACAGTACACAACGATTGCAAAGTGTCTGAAAATTGCAAAGGGAGGTGTAGAGGCATAGAGGCGCCTGTCCCACAACCGTGGGACACATGGGCAAGTAAAGAAGATAACTTTTGTGAATCAGACGAGGACTGTCAAGGACCAGAAATTGACGATGGTCAATATTATGCTGGAGGAAGATGCTTAGAAATGAAATGTTGTCAAGAATCAAGGCACGGTGACGGTGCATGTACGTGTAACGTACCTAATGCAAAAGAACCCGCCTGTGATTTCTGTCCAGGATACGATTGGATGACAGGCGTTGACTCAACCATATGTATGGGAAACGGAGATTGTCAACCATCTTTTGATATGGATGATAATTATATTAAAATGAGATGTTTTTGTAAATCAGGGCCTTATATTACACCCAGCGGAATTGTCGATACAACAATAACCGTAAAATGGGTCGGCGAATTCTGCGAATGCGGAAATTTAAACAATGATAATATTTGTGATTCGTGTGCTTCAGGATTTTGGGGAAAAGACTGTAAACAATGCCCAGGAGGTGCAGGGTTACACCGTGAATGCGGCGGACACGGTACGTGCAACGCTGGTATATATGGAGATGGCACGTGCAAATGCACGGTAGATTTTGAAGCAGGAGGTCCTGGAGCTTGGACGCTGGCCCCATACGAACCAAGATATGACAGAGACGAAGCATACCAAGACAACAATGAAAATTCTGGTGTATGTACAGAATGTTTACCCAATTTTTTTGGCTATAAATGTCAACCATGCTTTAATACAGTAGAAATTGCATACTCGGAATTAAATGATATTTTTCAACCGGGGTTTTCATACCACCTTGGCGGAACTCAAACAAACGAAGCTCCAAAATCCATTTGTCATAGAGTAGGAGACGAAGATATTTGTCTTCTTTCATGTGGCGGAGGCGGGTGGTGCGACTGGGGAAGAAAAGGTTCGGGCAAATGCAAATGCTGGACAAATAAAAAACTTTCGAGTATATCCTGGAACCCTCTCGATAATGTATGTATCGGAAGCGGGGATAATTATGAATTCTGCAAACCTTTAAACTCCACATGCAAAGCAAATGACCCTTCTTTGGAAGTTTGTCCAACTTTGGGAGATAAACCCAAGGGGTGGTGCGTTATTAACCAACGGTCAAGAAAAAATTATCAACCATGTCAAGCGGACAATAATTGTACTGAATATGGTGGGGAAAAAAAATGTATGCCCTTTCAAAAAGTTAGATGGGCACCGAATGACCAATTTGAAACTACATGTATTGAAGATCCATATTAAAACTTTAACTGTTTTTTAGGTATTTGTATTGGTTTACTTTTTTTAGGTATTTGTATTGGTTTACTTTTTTTAGGTATTGGACGAGGTCTATTTCTTAAGTAAACCAACTCTCCAGAATTCACAAACTCTGATAACAACATATCAAATATTGTCTTATTTTCTGATTTTAATTTTTCCCAAAGTGGTTTCATAGCAAAACGGTTTAATTTTGCTTCTTTCGCCAACAAAATAGCATTGTGAGATACACGATATCCTTCCACTGTGGTATATTCCATTAAAACATTACTACCTTCACGTATCAAAGCATTAATCAACTTCTGTTTTTGAGTTATATTTTTGTTGCGAATAAAATACATTAATGCATTGTAAGACCCTTTGCGTTCTGATAAACGATACTTGTATTTTATTAATAAACGGTCACCTTCATCCTCGTCGGATATTAAAATATCTGTTAATTCTTTATCCACAGAAAGGTCATCGATTATAGCCAATTTTGGATAGTCTGTTAATAATGAAGAAACCCGTTCCATATTTTCATCCAAACCAAATTCTGCCAAATCTAAAAAATGCAATTGAATTTCAAAAGGAACGTCACGGCGACGTTGTCTTTGTTTTTCACGATAAGACTTTTTCATAAAGACATTTTCATACAATATCATATACATTTATACCGTACTTTTATCTCACCACCTTAAAACAACCATCTGCACGATGGCCCTTATGATTACATATTCGACATTTTCGCTTTGTATTTAAAATATGTATATGACGCCGCGATTTATAGTCACGACAGCCACATTGAAAACGATGCTTACGACACTTTGATATCTTATGTCCCTGTAACCCACACCACACACACCGTCGCACGCCACTGGCTCGCCGCATTATCTGAATCTCTAACGTCGTGCGACGTCGCTGTCGTTCTCTACGGCGCCTAACATTTTGTCGGTATAAACGACGTTCTTCTGGAGGGGGGTCTCTTTGCACTGGACGCCTCACCAACAAAGGCGAAGCAACATCCATCTTTAAGCGCTTCAAATCCGTTAAACAAATTTGATGTCCACACGGAAGCGCTATCATATCATTTTTAGTCTCCAAACAACATGGACATTCGTTTGATGACCCAAACAGTCGTAATCCGCACTTTGGCTGGGAAGAAAAGTCACGTTTACATATTGGACACTTACACTGGATATTTGACATAGATTTATATACAAATAGAATATTTATACCATAAAAATATTCTAAGCATAAGATTTCCTTTTTTTAATAACCACACAAATACATCAGACATACATCAGACAAACATGAACTTTCTATGGATCGCACTCGCCTTTATTTTTTTTTGGAATTATGACAATACGGAAGAAGATGAAGATGAATACGAGTCGGAATCGGAGTCTGAGTCCGAAGAGGAGTCGGAACCCGAAGAGGAGTCGGAACCCGAAGAGGAGTCGGAATCCGAAGAAGAATTTAACGACGAAGTAATCGAATATAAAGAAATTCCATTCAAAAGAGGTTGGCATGCTGGAGCAAACATTGTGGTTCACTATTCCCCAGATGTCATTGACGAGCAGTATCAGTCAGAAGATGACTTTTACGAAGGAAAAGTCCGCAAAAAACACGGAGACCAGTGGGAAGTCTATTACAAGGACACCAAAAACACCGACGTCGTTTCTCCCTTGGATGTGGAATGGTATTATGACACCGACATTCCGTTGGACAAATGGGAAGAACCAGTGACCATTACACTCGAAAAGAAAACACTACAAGCCTTTCGTTTCAAAAAAGAACGCATTGGACAATGGCAGGGAGCCAAGACATGCCCTACTACTCAGCAAGAATTGCGCGTATGGACCATCAGAGGCACCGATTATGTATATGTCGGACATTTGGGAGTCTTTGAAGTCGTTTCTGTGGCAGAGGATGGCACGTTGATTCCCTGGGACGAAGGACCTCAGTGGTTTATTGGTAAACGTAAAAATCAAAGAGCTACGCATTTCAGCGACTTTTCTCCGCTGCATCGAACTACGCCCGTCGAATTCGATTCTTACGATCGTCACGAATCCACCTTAAAACCGATGTATCCAACTTTGACCCGAGAACAGTTAAATTAACATTTAGAAGATACTATATAAGGACCTTATTTTTTTTTTAATTATAATGCGATATATCATTTTATTAATGATTAGTTTTTTTGTAAGGAATACACAGGCCGACGAGTGTAAGCCGAGTAGTGGAAGTAGATGTTCAACAGGATATGTATCATACTACCAATGGTATTGTTGTGGAGAAGGTAAAGAAGGCAATAATGAGTATGGGGCGGATTGCTATTATTCGGGTTCGTGTAAAACATGTGGCACGGGAGAATATTCTAGCAAGAATTCAGCATGTAAAAATTGTCCAGGAGGTCAGTACCAAAATGATAATGGTGGAGGAAGTTGCCATACATGTCCATCGGGACAGTACTCCGGTAGTGGACAAAAATGGTGCACCGAGTGTCCGACTGGGAGATATCAAAACCAAAACGGTGCCTCCTCTTGCAAAATCTGTACTCCCGGTTATTATACAAATGCAAAACGACAGACCTCATGCAAACACTGCACCGGTGGGAGATATCAAAACCAAAACGGTGCCTCCTCTTGCATAGGCTGCCCCGACGGCGGCTACGTTTCAGGCACAGCAGCTACAATATGTTGGGGATGTGGCGGCGGGTATATTGCCGTAGGTAATACATGTAAATCATGTGACGCCGGTGAAAATTGGGAAAATACAGCTGCCGGAACAATTTGCGCTAGTTGTACTACATGTGATGCGGGGAGATACGCATCACGTAATTGTGCTTCCCATTACGATAGAATATGTGCGGATTGTCCTGCTGGTCAATATCAGCCTACCAACGCCCATACTGGAGATTGCACTGGTTGTGCCGGCGGGTATATTGCTGAAGGGACCCGAAATACAGGATGTAAACAATGTCCTTCTGGATTCTGGGAAGATACATGGGGCGGAACAAAGTGCGACCCATGTATTAAATGTGGTGCGGGGAAATACGCATTTCTTGGTTGCGGTGCCCATTACGATAGAATATGTGCGAATTGTCCTGCTGGTCAATATCAGCCTAACGACGGCCATATTGGAGGTTGCACAGTTTGTCCCGCCGGTTCCATTACGAATAAACTGGCAAACACGGGTGCTACGACGTGTACTGCATGTGACGCCGGTGAATATAGTGCAGATTCGGAAGTTGCCTGTGCTGTATGTCCCGCCGGTTCCATTACGAATACACTGGCAAACACGGGTGCTACGACGTGTACTGCATGTGACGCCGGTGAATATAGTGCAGATTCGAAAGTTGTCTGTGCTGTATGTCCCGCCGGTTCCATTACGAATACACTGGCAAACACGGGTGCTACGACGTGTACTGCATGTGACGCCGGTGAATATGGTGCAGATTCGAAAGTTGTCTGTGCTGTATGTGCTGCTGGTTCGATTACAAACACTGGGACAAGTAATGGCGCAACCACGTGTACTCCTTGCGCCGAGGGTTTGTATTCATTGTCTTCGAACGTTGCCTCGTGTTCGTCGTGTGCTGCTGGTTCGATTACAAATACTGGAACAAGTACTGGCGCAACCACGTGTACTCCTTGTGCCGCTGGTTCGTATTCGTTGTCTTCGAACGTTGCCTCGTGTTCGACTTGTGCTGCTGGTTCGATTACAAACACTGGAACAAATACTGGCGCAAGCACGTGTACTCCTTGTGACCCTGGTTTGTATTCGTTGTCTTCGAACGTTGCCTCGTGTTCGACTTGTGCCAACGGCAAATATCAAAACTCAGCTGGAAAAATAGCATGTGACAATTGCCTTGGCCAAGTGAATTCGGCAAAAACAAAATGTTATCCGGATTGTTATGGAACGCGTGATGGCGGCACTAAAAATACGAAAGAATGTTATTGCGATGCAAGTAACACCCAATCAGATAGTGAAGCTTACCAATCAGGTAGTGAAGGTTATTTTACTGACCCTTTACATAAAGGTGTCAATTGTAATAACAAATATTGTGCTGTAGAAGAGTGTGTTGATGGATGTACCACCAACCTATATTTTCCCGCGGGAAAATGTACTTGTATCGAACAAAGTACAACTATTCTTGGTATATGGAAATTATGTAATGACGAATTTTGCAGCGAAACGGGATATTGTTTGGCTAAAAATGAATGCACCAGAAATGACAATGTCACCGTTACAACAAATAGATGTCGTTGCACCAATATTTTAGATTGTTATAGAGATGAATGGTGTCGAAAAGAAGATGGTTCCATTGGGGGACTATGTTGGCCAACATGTGCTGGAAGTACACTAACAGGAAGTACACTAACAGGAATTACGTGGTCACCCACTCCAAAGAATTGTGTATGTACTGATTCGCCTGGTTCAGTTGGTACAAATGTGTATGAATGTGATAAAGGTAAATATTGTCATGGCGCAACGGGTACAAATCCAGGCACCTGTACGGACGAACCACCGTGTACATGGCAAGATGGCCTAACTCTCAATAGAGAAAAGTGTAGTTGTGCCAATAAGGTTGATTGCGATAATCCCAATGCAGACTTTACAAATAATATAATTTGTCAACAAGATGCGACTTGTTCTGCTATCACAAATTGCGTATACGACGATGCTCAATTATTTAATAAACGAGATTGTCAATGTGGTTCTGGAATATGTTCGAAATCGGGCAATAATTCCAAAGAAATGATTTGTGAAGATGGTGAATGTAGAGGTATTGGAAATTGTGAACATTATAATGGATTGATTGAAAATAAAGGTCCTTGTACGTGTGGTTCAACCGCCTGTCAACCTGGACATACGACTGACGGCGATTGTAATCCGGACTCGGGGGGCAATCCGAGTTCCCCAGTTGCGGCGAACATCGGAGACTGTTCTAATAACGGCTTAATTTGCGATGCCACTGGAAATAAATGTGAACATCCAGCAGCATGTTCGGTCATTTCGGAAACAAATGATATATATGAAGGCGTAATTAACGTGAAGACGTGTAATTGCGGCAATATAAAATGTACAGAAGCTGGTTCCAACACTACATATTGCGATATATCTCCAACACTACATATTAGGAATTTCCTAAACAAAAATATCGACTTGTCGATTAAAGATTGTGATAATTGGTTGATTTTTTGGCCACAAGGCGCCGCAGCTTGTGATTTGGGCAAAGGCAATGGCGATTGTAATATTTATAGTGATGCAGACGAGGTCGGTGAGAAAAAAGTGTGTGAAAAATCAAAATTATGTTTTTTCACGCACGCGACCAGTGGGTTTGAAGAAGATGGTTATCGTTGTCAATTTGGAGAATGTGTTGTACATCCAACATGTACAAATCAAGACGCCACTGTAAAAAATAATAATCCATGTACGTGCGGATTAACGACCTGTCCAGCAAATAAATTTTGTGATTATAAGAATTCACAGTGTTTGGATGTTGGTCAGTGTGCAAATAGAAATGGCGTCACCGAAAACACTGAAAATTGTTATTGCAAAAATGATGTATGTGAAAATGACCCAACAACATTATATGGAAAATGTGAACATACATATAAAACAGTACACTCGTCTGTTTGTGAAAAAGAATGCCGTGAAGACCGCGAATGCGTAGCCTTTAGTACTGAACATGGCATTCTTAATACCGGTTATGTTCTAAAAACCGACGTCGATGGTTCAAGTCTACAAAAGCGCATATGTATGCATGGACAACATTATAGAGAGTATGAAAATATTCCAACGCTTCAGGGTTGTAGAGATGTCTGTAATAGCGAAAATGAGGAATGTAATGAATTACATTATGATGAAAATTCCAAAAAATGCAAGACATATAAAGATTGTAAATTATATGCTACAACAGATGCTGCAACTGGAACAAACGGATACTGCAATCAAAATATACCAGATTCGCAAAGTTTTTGTCCTACAATAGAAACACGTACAAAATGTACGCTTCATAGAAGTTGTGATTCTCCAACAGACACTACAACGTATAAAAGTTATACAATTGCACGAGGTCGTTTTTGTGATGTGACAGAGAAAAACTCTTATTGCTATACTACGCCAAGATGTAGCACAAATTCCACCGTAACAACATCTGAAGTGTGTCGTTGTGGGGAATCTGATATTTTTGGCCAAATAAATGTATGCAAAGTAGGTCAATATTGTCAAAACAAAGAATGTTTAAACAGAAATTGTGACGTGGGTGCTTGGAATGGTTTTGATTGTAAATGTTTGGCACCGAATGAATCAGATTCAACTTCAAGAGATTGTATAAAGGCAACAGGGTGGTATTGTAAACTTGGTTTGGAAGGAAATTTTGCAGGTTGTGGCCAAAAATTATGCACGTCTCACAACGATAAAACGATCGTCAATGACCAAACACCCGATACTGAAAAATGTCCGGCCAAATGGGGATTTGGTCGAAATACGATTCAAACAAAAACAATTCAAAGATATGAGGAATGCTCCAATGTAGACAATCCTGCAGACCCATACTGTGAATTAACGTCATATTATAAACAAATCGATACTGGAACGTGTTCCGGAGATTTTGGCAAAATAACTACAATTGAAGAATGTTTAAAGGCATCAGAAAGTTTAAAAGACTATAGTGAAGTCAAATTCACCGAGGCAACCGTTGTTGGGCCTTATAGCTTAGAAAATGTACCCGTCGGTTGTTATGAAACATCGGATAGTCTTATGTTTAATGCTAAAGAAAATGGATATGATTGCGATGCAACTCATAAATGTATTTGCAAAAGTCTTGATATTTGTGAAGGATGTATTTGTGGAGATAAGCAATGTAAAACAGATGAATATTGTTTCGAAGGAGGTTTATCCTGGACATGTTCTGATGTTAAAACATGTCAATATACAGACGGGTTAAAGAAGAATACAGACGCCTGTTTGTGTGGTTTAAATCGATGTGCCCCCAATGAATATTGTATAGCCGAAAACCAACAATGTGCGCCATATTGGCCGTATCCAGGTGTAAGTAGTTCAAACAGTGTCACACCGGGTTCGCGATGCAACGGACGCAATGAATATTTTGAAACATTTGTATACAAAAATTATTCTCAATGCATGGATTGGAATTCACATTTTAAGGTTTGTTCAACAAATTTAGATGGATCCTCAACAAATGGATCCTCTTGTTCCGTCAAAGCCAAAACATTTGAAACCTGTAAACAAGAATGTGCCAAGCGTGATTCTTGTGGCGAATTCTATTACAAAGACCATGTATGTTTTTTGGCAGATGGTGTATGTTACAATCAAGAAACACCAACAAATCCACAACCACACTATGTAAAACTAAACTTTTTACATCGTACATACAAAAAGGCAACGACTTGTGGTACTGGTTGGAAACAAATCGCCACTGGAAACGAATGTACGAACGCCGGGCATATTTTAGTGGAATCAACTAATTTTACGGGGGGCAATTGTACAAGTGGAATTAATGAAGTATGCAAACGTATATCTCCACACGGTTGTGCGATTTATCCCACTTGTAAAATAAGTGCCAGTGGAGAATTTAATGAGGTGACATGTAGATGTGAAAATACAAATACGTGTAAGCCTGGTCAATATTGTTTTTCGGACGGCGTTTGTGCGGATGGCCCAATGTGTGAACAAAAGGATGGGTTAACGGCCAATGTGGGAAACTGTAGATGTGGGGAAATCCATGCCTCTTGGTCTTTGTGTATTGGGGAAGAAAATCGTTGTATGCCAAGTCGTTCAAAGAAATGTTATTATAAAAATTGTGCTAATATACAACGCCAAGAACCCAATCCTGAACATTGTGAATGTCGATTAAACACGGAACTGAGTTATACATGTGACGCTAAAAACAGTCCCTTTTGCCAATTAAGTACACACCAAACAGGTGTCATCGGACGCACCAGTTCAAATACTTGTCATCGTGGGCCATTGTGTACATATACGAATGGAGCATTTTCGAATTATTTGTCTTTGAGTTCAGAAATCTGTGAATGCGAACAACCTGTGAATTATTGTCCAGCTGATAAATTAATAAATGCCGACCAAACAGAATATATTGAATGTTCAAGTTCGGCCAATCCTCCTATTAAATATATGCATGATGCAACAGATGTTATTACATATGGAGGCACAACTAATTTTACTGATATTGTTTCGGACGCTATAACAACGACTTTACAAATAAATTCTGGATATTTATTTGCATATGTTGGAGATAACGATACTACTTATTATCGTTACGGAAAAGCAAATACACTTTTAGCGAGAGAAATAACTTGTTCTGGCGTGTCAGATTATTGGTATTATGATACCTCCGATACTCCGCCAAGTACAAATCCTTATAGAATAAATGAAACAGATAACCAAGGCCACGAACAACCAAGTCAAAATTATTGTACACAGAGATGTAATAAATGGGGCGGGGTTTCGAAATGGGAACAGTGTCCAGGAACAACGCCGGATGCATGTAAAGCGTGGTGTACGTGTAAAAAATGTTCCGGCGAATATAATATCTATAAAATAGATACGAAATATATAAAAGAAAATGCCAAATGTTCGTCGAATGATTTGGCATTAGAAGCTTATGAAAATAAAGGTGTTTTCGCAGAGAAAATACAACGTTGTTCTGACCAATGTCGTAATTATAAAGATGGTTTTAGTATTTATAACGACGATACAACTGAAAGATATGGCGAATGTATATGCTGTAAAAACAGAGAAGAGAATGCTACAACGTGGGACAAATACAAATGGGTGGCGCATAATACAGGAGAAAGTTGTGATATGTTAAAAGATTGTTTACATGGTTGGTGTACACCAGAAGACGAATCAAATGCACTATTAACACAAAACATTGAGTGTGATAATGGAAATTTGTGTACTCGTCAAGACGAAGTTAATGGGTTCTGTACTAGAGATGATAGATGTTTAGCCTGTGAAGAACAGTGCAGTGCAAACCCATTTTGTAATGCAATTAATATCGAAAACTATGGTGTATTAAGTTGTAAACAATTATCAGTGTGTTCTGGGAAAAAAACAAACGGAACGGTAACCCTACGCAAAAAAGAAATAAGAACGAATTATTGTAATAAAGCTCAGCCGTTTTGCAACGTCGGCGAATGTTCTGATGCACCCTATTGTGGAAACAAAGATATGACGGTGGAACATCAGTCAAATTGTTATTGTGGCTTACGTCAAACCTCGTCAAAAAAGAAATATTACGAATACATGCGTGGAAAATGTAGCTCTGGCTCTGAAATACAACAAAATCAAAATACATTACATAAATGTGCTGTCCAATGTAATGATTTTAGTGATGTAAAGGGGTTTTCTTATAACAAAGATACTCGAGAATGTTATTGTGATACAGAAGATGTAACAAATTGTGATACAGAAGATGTAACAAATGTAACAACATCAACATGTACGTTTATACGAAAAAACATCACAATAATAAGTTACATTTACAAAGCCAATGCAAATAACGAGACAGGAGAAGTATGCAATAATGCCAAACCATATTGTTGGTCTGAGGGCGCAGTTGGTTCGTGTACAAACACACCAAAATGTCCAGGTTCTATGGGTACAGCACCGTCGCTTGACACTTGTAAATGTGGCAATATCGAATGTGGTCTGGGAGATTTTTGTTATGACCAGTATGATTGTCAGAAAGACTCAAATGACCCCAATATTCCATCTTGTGGATGTTTGGCACAGGTTATTCCAGAATGTGACGACATTGGCGACCAGCGTAATGGCAAAACAAGAGTTGTAAACACCTGTGCTTGTAATAAATTTGTATGTCCGTCGGGTTCTTTTTGCAATTGGGAATTTAGCATGTGTGACGCAAACGACAAAATTCCTTCGTGTGACACTCAAGGCATAAATATTAATTCGTGTTTATGTGGCAATAACAAGTGTAACACTGACGAAAATGGGTTTTATTGTGACGCAAAAACAAATCAATGTACTAGTGGAAAATGCGATACTATAAAAGGGACTGCAGCGCGAGACAGATTTTGCGCTGTCGAAAATTATGGAAATGGATTTTTACCAGAAGAACTCTGCAAAGGCACTTCATGCGAAAAAAGCGTAGACTATTCCTCGTGTTGTAAATTCTGTGACAAATTTTATTATAAAGGAAAATGTGTCGATAAATGCCCAACAGAGAACTTCTGTTCTCTGCACAAACTGGATGAAAACTCAAACCCATTGACACCATTTATACGACCAAATGCCGTTGTTTCTACGGAGGGAACATCTTATACCGGATATTGTTCCGATATAAGATGTTTAGAATACGAAGATAGAGACGAATGTTGTATTCCTCGGCCACATTGTACAGATCAAAAATCAGAGATATGTGGTGGAGATAATTCAATGTATATTCGAGAAATGAACGACATATATTGTGCAGATTTTCAAGATAATATAAATAGTAACCCGTGTTCAATTGAAAGATGTTGTAAAAAGGTCGAATGTACATGCACTGGAGGAGTTGCTGCTTATGGATATGGTTGTCCGAAAGATAAAATGGAATGGTGTACATCATGCGACGATGCACATTGGGAAACAGAACAAGGGACATGTTCGCCAATTACGACCATAAATACACAAACACAATATATTTACAAACTTCACACAAGAACATCAGACAGTGTTGTTAAAAATTTAACTCGATGCACAACTATAGAATGGATAAGCAAACGTCATAATAATACATCAGACAGAGAATGTTCTCCTTTGACACAATGTGCAAGACAAACACAAGCGGAAAAGAAAGAACCAATAATGGAAGACGGGTTTTACGTTACAGATAGAGAATGTGAACTACTCGTCCAATGTGGACCATTTCAATACGAGATTATTCATATTAGTGGGAATCAAATACAATGCAAACAGCTAACAGAATGTATAGGTCAATATGGTACAAAACCTATTAGTGGAAATGAGGATACCCATTGTAGAAATTGGGAGATTTGCAATGAAAATGAATACCAAATAGTTGAACCAACATCTTGGTTAAATCGCAAATGTTTACCCTTGAAACAATGCAATGCAGCAACAGAATACGAATCAAACCCAGATAGAGACCACAAAACTGACCGCGAATGTCAGCTGCTTACCAATTGTAACCAGCTACAATACGAATCAAATCCAGATAGGGACCACAAAACTGACAGAACGTGTGCTTTCCTACACAATTGTACCAAATTACAATATGAATTAAACGCAGACAGAGACCACAAAACCGATAGAACATGTGAAACGTTGACCATATGTGGCGAAAATGAATATATCACCCAAACACGCACTGAAACGTCCAATAGAATATGTACCGAGTGTGATTATAAAGGTTGTAAGGGTTGCATGGAGCCGAAAGACTGTTATTATAATGAACTTTCAAGAATAAATACAACGTGTTCTGGAAAACAATGTGATACCATTCATATTACACACAATAACAAACACTACGTATTTTCGCCGCCGCCCCCATTGACTTATGGAAAATCATTCCGATTTGTTGTTAGAGATATAGGCGGAAGAGTTTTTAAATTTGAAAATTCACCTACAGTATGGCATTGGACACAGGCAAATACGACCTCTAAAAATCCTATGCTTATGTCCAACCATGAATTTGGCATTTCGAAACCCGGAGACATTCTTTCATTTACAATAAATGAAGATTATAACGGTTTGATTCAATACACTCATAACGAGGAGACGTTTGGCATAGACATACAAAAAGATTGTAGATATGAATACAATAGATACTCGGCATGTAGTCAACGGTGTGGCGACGGTGTAAAGATTGGGTTTTTGGAGATTTTCCAACACCCCACATACCAAGGCGAGGCGTGTCCAATTCCAAAAATTAAATATGAGCTATGTAGAGGTGATATTTGCGACATCGATTGCAATGGGACGTGGTCTGAATGGTTGTGCGACGTTGACTGTGGAAAAGGCAACCAAACCAGAACATTTACTATGGTAACGAATTATAGTTATCAAGGTAAACGCTGTCCAGAGTCGCCAGAAAAAAAAGCGTGTGAAAAACCATTTCAAATTGGGAAATGTGATTGTGATGGACATATCAACGACGGTTGTGGTATATGTGGTGGAGATAATTCAACATGCGTAGATTGCAGTGGTGTACTTTTTGGAACAACAAAACCAGATAAATGTGGGGTTTGTGGAGGAGATGGGTCCACATGCGGAACCAGATTAAAATTGCTAAAGAAACAATTCAGAAACAATACAACAGATTTACGACCGTGGATTCCTATCATAAGTGCAAGTTGTATACTCGTGTTCATGGGACTCGTCTTTCTGTGTTTTAAAATATATGACGATAACAACCGCAAAAAAAGAAATCGTAGAAAAGCTACGAAAGTAAAATCAGATTTAACAGTAAACTTTATATAATAATTAACGCTTACGTTTTTTTACTCTACTACTTTTTACTCTACTACTTTGTCGTTTACGCTTTTTTTCAAACGTTTTTAATTCTAATTCGCCGCGTTCAATAAACGACGCGGGGTCATCAGCTTTTACACATGCATCCATGATATCTACATCTATTTTATAATGTCTAAAACCACGCACAAGACCCCAAAGCGTAATATTTATATTCGGATGACCTTTGCGTTTTTTAACAATGGCGGGGGTGATTTTTTTAGCCATGCCAAAATCAATCATATACGGTCGGCCACGCTCGTCCAACATTACATTAAGAGCATTTGAATCGTTTTGCATCACCTTTGCTTCGTCTAAACGATTCATAAGTGCACAAATCATATATTGAAGTGGTCCAGGCATGGACTGACCTTTAAATTCTTTTGCAACAAGAGTATCCATGCACTTCATCACTATGTATTTTTCTTGGGTGTGAATACCAAAAATAGGCGGCGCGGCACCAAGTGACGCAGCAGTTTGCTGATACTGAGCTTCTTTTCGTATTTTTTTTATGGATTTGGTTTTTTTAAACGTTTTTACAGCCACGCGGGATTTTTTAGGCAGGTTTAATTCAAAGTTCAAGACCTCCCCTTTAAATGCGGAGGGCGTAAACGCCAAAAATGTCTGACCTTCTTTGCCATCTTCACCCAGTTGATGAGATTCTGTTCTTAATGTTTCCCAACTAAATGAAGTTATACCTTCCATCTTTTTAATTGTTAGAATAACTATTTTTTTCGAAGAATATGCCAAACTTTTTTGAAAAATTTTGACTTTTCTCTAAAACTTTTGGCTAAAACTTTTAGAGAATGTTTGTAGAATTTTGACTTTTCTCTAAAACTTTTGGCTAAAACTTTTAGAGAATGTTTGTAGAATTTTGACTTTTCTCTAAAACTTTTGGCTAAAAATTTCAGAGAATTTATGTTTCTGAAATTTTGACTTTTCTCTAAAACTTTTGGCTAAAACTTTTAGAGAATTCATGTTTCTGAAATTTTGTTTTTTTTCTAAAACTTTTGGCTAAAACTTTTAGAGAATTTATGTTTCTGAAATTTTGGCCATTGTTTCCACACTTCTCGTGAGGGAATGCTCGCCAACAGTCGTAAAATATAAAACGACGCCATTTTCTCAAAGCCATGCACAAAACCAGGGTCGTTGTCAAGGCGGCTACCCGCCTCCAACACCATCGTTTTATTCAAAGGTCGAGACAATCGTTTAGAACAATATTCGTATATATTTTCAGGACCAGTTCCTGAAAAACCAATGTTTGCAACCCACTCTTCGTACGAAAAGGGGATTTTCCAGTCAGAAATCGTGTAGTAGGCTATTGTGCATTGGTTTCCGTTCGGTTGTGTGTAAGGTTCTTCGTGTAAAGTCAGTTCCCATTGTACATCTCGAAAGTATTGCATTATTAAGACAGAGGTCTTCTAAATAGAGGTCTTTAAACTTCGGGTGGATTTTCAACGACACGACACGAAAAACCAGTCGTAAATTCTGAAAAAATTACTACCGCCATACATACAACCACAATCAAGACAAAAATTAAGACAAAAATTATGATTATGATTATCTCGAGAACTTCTAAATAGTCACCTCTAATCTTACAAAAGGATTCTCTAAAGCTTTAGAGAATTTATTTTTTATTTTTTCTCCGAACTTGATTCTCTAAAGCTTTAGAGATTCTTTAGAGAATTTATTTTTTCATGAACAGCCACATGTTGCACTTTTGTAGGCGTTTTTTACTTGTTCACACGTGTAAAACCCATTATTAACACCATTACCATCATTCTGTCCAAAGAATATATAACCCGGGTTGGCGTCGCAGCAATCGGAGGCAGTGCATGTATCTGTGGCACAGGTGTTTGTCAGCACATCTTTCAAATGATTCGTGCCGCCCACGCAAGACACAAAGTCCGTGCCAATGCCGTCAATGTCGTCGCACGTCGGATTGGCGATGCAACATTCCGATACAGTGCACGTACCTGTGGCACAGGTGTTTGTCAGCTCATCTTTCAAATGATTCGTGCCGCCCACGCAAGACACAAAGTCCGTGCCAATGCCGTCAATGTCGTCGCACGTCGGATTGGCGATGCAACATTCCGATACAGTGCACGTACCTGTGGCACAGGTGTT
>Ga0209091_10000799_pt1 | contig 29411 bp, 52 predicted proteins | sample ArcticOcean_MG_C_6_FD_187438 | JGI IMG/M metagenome (GOLD analysis project Ga0209091, IMG submission 187438) | Marine microbial communities from western Arctic Ocean - ArcticOcean_MG_CB8_128 (SPAdes) (version 2) | ecosystem: Environmental > Aquatic > Marine > Oceanic | place: Arctic Ocean...
TCCCCACCAAGTGGCTAATGCAGTTTCGAAGTCATTTACAGCGGAAAAACTCATGGACTTGTTCCTTTTGATTATAAATACTAGTGTTACTATTTATATATGCTGTTAAAGGAGACTGTTTTATATGGCAAACACAATGTATACACCTGATAGTGTGTTAATTCGTAAGGATCACGCCAACAAATCTATGATGTGGTCTAGCACAGACAGTGAATATGCGTTTAATATAAGACGCGAACAATTAGATACTCGTTATACAAATACCAATGTGCAATACACTTATAACAGTATTGGATATAGGTCTCGCGAAGTATCTGAGCTGAATAAAGACTTTATGTTGTGTATGGGTTGCAGTTACACCGAGGGAATAGGCGTAGATGATGCCGATACTTGGCCTGCAAGACTCGAAACCTACTCTGGAATGCATACTTTTAATATGGGACTCGGTGGTTCCAGCACAATGATTAATTTAATTAATTCAACGCAATGGATTAATAATCCTAAAAGGTATCCTTTGCCGCGATGCGTAGTAGTACAAATACCTGAAGCAACAAGAACTCCGCGGGTAGTATTAAAAGGTCAGTTGGCATATGAAAACAATTGGGACACATCTATTGAAGTACAAGGCACAACTCCTAGTAATAATCCAGGACAATTGGCTGATGATATGATGTTTGACAAATGGCGAAACTATCGCAACACTTTTCCTCTAGAAGTTCCTGATCCTTATACGGTAAAGTCTTACAGTAAGGATGAAACCGATCCAGATATCTCTCCTTGGTTCTTAACTAGTGCATTAATGACGAGCTTACAAACAATGTGGAATGCAGTAGGCGTACCGGTATTACAAATGACATATGATGATGACGGGGATATTGTATATAATCCAAACAATGTGTTTAGAATAACTGGTGCAATACAGCAGGACTATGGTAGAGACGGAAGTCATCAAGGTCCAGTGACTCATCAATTGTTAGCAGAAGCAATTTGGCCAGAGATACAAGAGTTATTAGAATGGGAACAAGGTCCAGGAGACGAGACTCGTCCCTTCCTCCATGCCCGACAAAAACGAGATATAGTAAGACCACCGTACAATAAGAAGCATTGCACCCAGAGAGAAGTAATGGCAACATACGAACGGTTAGCGGCTAAGACTGCCGGTCCGTTCATTTACGAATAAATGAGTAATAAAGGATAATTAATACTAGTGCTTGACTTATATTACATAGGATTTATAATAGTATTATGTATAGTAATAATGATAGTAGTAGACTTTGAGGAAAATAAAAATGAATAACGAAGACATAGAACCAGGATCAAAGAAAGAAGAGGTCTTAGAAGGACCTGAACTGACACCTGATGAGATTAAAGAGATTGCATATAAAAAGAAACTGGAAGAGTTGCGTAAACGTGACCCATTTGTGTATAGATAATATGAATAAATCAGACAAGAACTTTCACATTAACTTCGCACCTCTGTATGGAGTTGTAGCAGTTATGTTAATTATGTGGATAGCCTCATTATGAGAGTATTAGGTATTAGTTCACAGTTCCATGACGCCGCTGTTACAGTGGTTGATGACGGCAGGATAGTATTTGCCGCCCATAGTGAACGTTACAGCAGAGTTAAGAATGATCCATTCTTAAATAAACAGATAATTGAAGCCGCCTTATTATATGGTAAGCCTGATGTTGTTGTTTATCATGAGAAGCATTGGGCAAAGGTATTGCGTAACTTAACTATAGGAAACTTTGGCTTTCTTAAAGAAATAAGTGCTAAGAAATGGGTTAAGAAGTTTTATCCTCAACTAAAAGGCATACCAACTAAAACATATTGGCATCATGAGACACATGCCGCCGCAGGAGTGCTTACGAGCGACTTCGACGAATGTGCTGTAATGGTTATAGACGCTATCGGAGAGTTCGATAGTGCTTCTATATGGCACTGGAAGGACGGTAAACTAACTAAGAAGGATAAGGTTTGGTATCCTAGTAGTTTAGGTTTATTCTATAGTGCAATCACAAAATATGTAGGCTTGAAACCTATGGAAGACGAGTATATTCTAATGGGAATGGCGGCCTATGGTGAGGATAGTAAAGCAGAACAGTTACAACAAATAATTAATGATAAAGTATTCGCAGACAAGACTGGAATTAAAACAAAAGTCAATTTACAAAAAGGATTTAAAGAGAATTTCTTCTTCTTACGCAACGGCTACACTGACTTTGACTTAGCCAAAGCGGCACAATGGGAAGTAGAGAAGAGAATTAGTGCTTATGCTGAGAAGGCTTACGAGCTAACAGGCAGTACTAATCTAGTGTTTATGGGTGGAGTTGCACTTAATTGTGTTGCTAACTCAAACTTATTTGATGTGTTTGCTAATATACACATCATGCCAAACCCTGGTGATGCTGGTTCCTCCTTAGGAGCCGCAGGATTGCATTATTATAATGCCACAGGACGCAGAGTAGAATGGACAGGACCTTACTTGGGCACTCAAATCCCAGGTAAGTATCCTATTAACAAAGCATTAGATAGTTTAAGAAAAGGACATATATTTGGGATTGCTAATGGCAGAGCAGAGTTCGGACCACGTGCATTAGGCAACAGAAGTTTAATTGCAGACCCTAGAGGGCACGAAATACAAGATAGAATGAATATAATCAAGAAACGTCAGAAGTTTCGTCCATTTGCTCCGATGATACTAGAACAGCATGTGAATACTATATTTGAGATGCCGAAATCACCGGGTAACCCACCAATAAGTGAAGCTCCTTACATGCAATACGTTGCTAAATGTAAATGGCCAACTATGTTCCCTGCTATTGTACACGAAGATGGTACAAGTAGAGTGCAAACAGTTAATGCAGAGCAACACCCTGAATTATTTGAATTATTAACTAGGTGGTACAACGAAACAGGCTGTCCGCTGTTAGTTAATACAAGTTTAAACATTAAAGGACAACCAATTGTTGATAATGTAAATGATGCAGAAGATTTTAGTGAATATTATGGGGTAGATGTACACACCCACGATGATCCTGAGTTTGAATCAACTCCGGATTATAGATGAATATTAAATTAATTAGGAATAAAGGATAAATTAATGTTTGACGTATTTTATTCAGGTGAGAATAAAAATTTAAAGGCACAATTACCTCTAGCAGTACAAGTAGAAGACATCAGTGCGGCAAGACCTCGCACAAAGATGTACTGGTACATTGAGGAGAATGTTGAGGTTACAGACTACTCTGTATTCGAGTATAGACCACCAGAATTTGATTCAAATTACGAGCATGTATGGAAATGGCAAGAGAATAAGTACGGTGGAGTGTTCCTAAAACCAACGTATACGGATGCTACAGGGCAGAAAGAGCTCGATAGGATAGTATGTAAGAAGAAGTTTGATATATTTTATGCTGGAGAGAATCCAGGCATGGAATACCACGTTCCTCATGCAATACAAGTACAAGACATAGACGAATGCAAGCCTAATACTCACATGTATTGGTTCATTGAACCTAATATTGAATTAACCGATTATTCAGTATTTGATTATCGTCCTGAGCAATGGGACCAGACCTTTATTCATGAATTTAAGTGGAATGCAAGTAATTACGGTGGGGTAACTCTATATCCTGTTGCACAAGAAGGTGGCGACAAGCAAATTAATAGAGTAGTTTGTAAGAAACGATTTGATATTCTAAGAAAAACAACTCCAGGACAATATTTTAGGAATAACCCACATGCAACACATGTTTGGTGTGTAGATCCTAATTATCAGATAGATTTTAACATAGATTGGGCGCCTGGCAACTTCGAACCAGACTTTATACACAGTTTTCACCTAAGAGGACAGTTAGAAGACAAGTATCCTCAAGAACAAGGCGGAGTACAACTGTATCCACGTAAGTATATGGACGCAACCATTAAGTTCCACAAGTTCTTAGACGCGGCCGCTAGGTATCCTGTTAAGAGAGTCTATGACATCAACAAGAACAAAGAACGTGATGAGTACACAGATGATTACGTTTGGTTAGTAGACCAACAGTATCAAATCAATGAAGACACACTAGATTGGGTACCAAACCCTTTTGAAGCAGACTTTATACATCAATTTAAGATGCCTTACCAGTTACTAGAGAAGTATCCTGGTGTTGAAGGTGGAATCAAGTTAGTTCCTAAAGATTATAAAGGTGCCATAGAAAAGATACACAACGGAACAATAGTACACCTAGATTGCCCTGTAACAGACACACAATATGATGTGTTTTATATAAACGAAGAGCTAGACGAGAATGTAATGGAGCAGTATGCTAAACGTTCTAACTCAGACTACTTTTGGTTAGTAGACAAGGACTTTGACATCAACGGTGCTCTAAGATTTGTTCCTGCTAGGGGAGAAGAGGACTTTAATCATGTGTTTAATATTCCTACAATGGTAGAGGACAAATACCCTACTGAGGAGTATGAACAAAACTATGCAAACGATCCTAAACAATTAGGTGGCATATGGTTAATTAAGAAAGACTTTGATGCTACTAAATGGAAGTTCCAGTCTGAGATTATACCTGTTAAGTACGATATATACTACACAGATGATATTAGTACTAACCTAGAACCGTTTGCTCGCAAGAGTTCAACAGATCAGTTCTGGTTAGTGGAAAGCAAAGCCTCTATCACACAAGAACTTAATTGGGTATGTCCATTAGAGTTCCAACGTAGTATAAATCAATTTACTGTAGGCGGAGACACAACTGTTAAGCTCGTGCCTAAGAAGTATGAGTATGCACAGACAGTACAGCAAAACAAACTAAGCAATATGTTTGAAGTTGCTTACGAAGTATACGGCACAGAAGAAGAAGGTAGAAATCAAACTGAACTTGATTGGTTCTGGGTTATAGACAGAGACGTTGAAGTCCATGAAGGCTTTAACTACGAGTTCTTACCTGAAAAATGGGACGGTTCATATCTTAACGAAGGTAAAGCTCATGTATGGCAGAAGCTAAATCCTATTACAGGTAGGCAGTATGACTATCACGGCATTATGTTATGTCCTAAGATACCAGCCGCCAAAGGCAGACCAAAGTATATAATGGAGCCAGGTTGCACACAAAAAGAATACCCTGTGTACCAATTAAATGCTAACGATAATACTATAAAACAATTAGAAACAGCAGACAACAAAACTAAAGCAGGAATGTATTGGGTTGTTGATGCTTACACAGAAATAGCCGAAGGGTTTGATTACAGTTACTATCCTACGCAGTACGACACAGCAAAGATCCATGTGTTCGCAGACGAGGACGGTATATTCCGTAACGTTAGACTGTATCCTAAAGGAACATTCAGCAGTGGGCACGGCTTTAACGCAGGAGACGTAGCATTTAATCGCTTCACACCTGTACAAGATGTTAAACGTATTAATACTGTAGCAAGTAACAGACCTAGTTGGCCTGTGCTAGAGTTTGCAGACTTTACTACGCTAGAACTCAAAGCGGCTCTTAAAACTTATCACAAGAAGTCGGTCCCTTACTTATGGACAGTAGATCCAGATGTAACTGTAAACAGACAGAGACTTTACAGTAAGTTCTCTCCTGGTACCATAGATGAAACAGGCGCAACAGTTATTCCAGACTTTGACTCACCTAGTTTAACTAAAGTACATAGTTGGCAGAGACTAACAGAGTCTGGAAAGATTATTAATAACTCAGGACTTAGACTATGGCCTACAGATTATGATGTAGAGGCTATTACTGATGAGCAATTAAGACTAAACGAAATACCAGATCAAATATATGTAAGTAAGCCAGGTTGTACTCAGCCAGACTATGCTGTATATCAGTTGCAAGGCAATCAAGATATCATAGAGCAGTTAGAACAGTTTGACAATAAGTCACCTAGCAGTATGTATTGGGTCGTAGATCCGTTTACTAAAGTGCTTGGCGAATGGGAATGGGATTACTTTCCTAGCAAGTACGACGAACAGTATGTACACGTTCTCAAGACAATGGAAAACGAATACAGAAACATTAGACTATATCCTAAGTATACATTTAAGGGCGAGCATGGCTTTACCTTAGAGAAAATAGACAATAATAGTTTTGAAGGCTTAAAGAAACTTGATATAGAAGCAAGTAGTCAACCTACTCACCCTGTTATAGACTTAGCAGGCATTACAAAGGATCAGTTCCTAGTGCAGTTAACAGACTTCTCACAGACGCACGGCTTTGTATGGACAAAAGACGGCGATGTAGATGTGCATGACCCTGTTATAAATTCTGGGTTTTTACCGGCTATGAACAATGTACACAAGGTCCACGTTTGGCAGAGGGTGAATCCTCATACAGACAAAGTACATTCATATGGCGGACTTAGGTTATGGCCTACAGCAAATGACTACAGCGAACTAACTAGTGATGAGCTTAAACTAAACAAGATAAAGAACTTACAATACGTTCGTAAGCCTGGTTGTTCGTACAAACCATACGAAATTGTATTCCTATCATACCACGAGCCGTTCGCTGAGACCTCATATAAGCGTCTTACAGCACGTTTCGATGCTAAGTGGGTCAAAGACATAGAAGGGATATTTACAGCACACAAACAAGCGGCAACAGAAGTTAAGAGCAGTATGTTCTGGGTAGTTGATGCTGATGCACATATTACAGATGAATTTGACTTCTCTTATGTCCCAGATGCATACGACCAAGACGTTGTCCATGTGTGGAACTCTAAGAACCCTGTAACAGGTGAAGAGTATGGATATGGTGGTGTTAAATTATTCAACACAGAACAAATTATGGATGCTAACAGTTGGGGACTCGACTTTACAACAGGACTAAGCAAACGTTTTAAGGCGTTACCAGAGATAAGTTGTACAACAAAGTTCAACACAGACGCTTACAGTACGTGGCGTAGTGCATTTAGAGAGTGTGTTAAGTTAGGCGCAAGACCAGATGATACAGAAGCTAAACAACGATTACAAGGGTGGCTTAATCCATTAGACGATGCAGACTTTAAAGCAGATGCTTTAGCTGGTGCAGAAGCAGGTATAGAGTATGCTAAGAAGTGGGCCAACAAGCCATTGAAGATGGCTAAAATAAACGACTACGAGTGGTTAGAAGAACAGTATGCAGAAACGCAAAAACCGTGTTGAACAGTATCTGCAAGTAAGAATAGATATGTTATGTGAGGAGAGACTCAAGAACAATAACGAAGTAGCACACATGGTAATAGATAAATGTGTTGGTGAACTAAGTTATGTACTAGAGTTCATGCAAAGATTAAATGAAGAGAATAGATCAAATACAACTAAATGATTGGCAAGAGGTTAGGGACTGGGTGGACTCATCTGGTTTGCGTATACCTGGCAGTTATTTAGACAGAGTAAACAAACGAATTTACCCTGTAGATGCATTTAGCCTAGGGCAATTGGCCTCTAAAGCATGGTTGATGCAACAGTTATACCATGTTATCCCTTTGAAATCGAACGCTACAGTAGGCTTATTTGGTTGTTGGATAGGTGCATTAGTACCCTTTCTGCACAATGCTTTCACTATAAAAAGGATATATGGCTTTGACTTAGACAGCGAATCCGTTGCACTCAGTGAACGTTTTAACGAAAAACATGTACAAGATTCCTGGAAATATAAAGGTGTTGTTGCCGATGTGTCGTTGCTAACCACAAGTGCATTAGAGTTTGAGACAGGAGGCGAGCTAATAGATCTTAAACCTGATTGGGTAATTAATACGTCATGTGAACACATGAATAACAATTGGTTTGAATCAGCAGACTCAGAACAATTGATCATAATGCAGTCTAATAACTCCCCAGACTTTGACGGACATATAAATACATGTACAGATATAGAACATTTTAAAGCAAAGTATCCTATGTCAAAGACTCACTTTGTAGGGGAACTAACAACTCCTGCTTATACAAGATTTATGCAAATAGGATACAAATGAAAGTAGCAATAGTAGAAAAGAATGCCTCGCTAAGGCAACGTATTAAAGCAATTCTCGAAGCAAGACACCCTGAACATACTTATGAAACTTATGAAGGAGTCACACCGTGGCCAGAGCTTACTGATATGTCTATTGGTGCAATGATTATAGGCTCTCCAATGCAGGCTCAGAGAGGAATAATACCAGAAAAGGCAAGGCAAGCACTACTAGATGGCAACACAGCGTATGCGGATGCGGAATGGTTTCAAACAGGCTTGGATTATATGGAAGCTCTTAGGTTAGGACAGATTTGGTGGGAGTCTGGAAAAATGGATTACACTATTACTATATCAAGTAGAACAACTCAACAGCTTCCTATTTTATTTATACACAACTCACCTCTGCCACAAGATTGGCCACTAGATGCGAAGTTCGACAACCAGTTTAAGACTACATTTTATAAAACATGCGGTGCAACAGCTATATGCGGTTACCCGTTTGATCAAGATGTATTATGCTCAGCATTTAGTAAAGCAATGGATGGGAAGGCTATGCATCAAATGGATATCGCTCAAGACGACAAAGCAACTTTTCACGGCCAACCCCGCGGTAAGCCCATAGCTAGTAATCCGCGTAAATGACACCTCAAGAAACTAATAGACGAGTACAGGCTTCACTAGAAGGAAAATGTGTTCACTGTGGTGGGCTATACCCGAGACATATAGGCTTATGCCATATTAAGACAAAACAGTTACAATTAAACTTTGAAGAAAGAACAAAAGATAGACAAATACTTATGATAGCTAGGAAATACAGATGAATAATTTAGTTGTATGTGGCTGTTCGTTCTCTGATAGAACGCATGTACCAGCGGCATACGGAGATTACCTTGCAGAGATGTTAGGTTTTAGCTACACACACCTAGCCGGCGGAGCAGGCAGTGATATGAGGGGCATACGATTACTAACACAGGCAATTATGCGTGGAGAAGTAACTGAGAAGTCCTTAGTAGTATTCCAACTTACAGGCGTAGAACGTTGTGAACTACCTAGCCAGTTAACAGACGCAGAGTACAAACAGAAATTAGATAGGCTTATAGGAAAAGAAATAGGACACCGTATTCCAGCGGTAGAGAGAACATGGTTAGGCAATATTGTATCTAAATTTAAAATGAATTCTCATAATTGGCAGGAATGTCAAGCAGATAAAAATACTCATACATCACACGAAAATAATGCTGTCGACGAGGCTTGGCATGCCGAAGAGTTATTTACACAACACTATTCTTTGAAAGAATTGTGCAAGGCTAAAGGTATTACATTAAGTCTAATAAGGCATAGGACTGGAGGTTTCATTCAACATATTAAGAACATTCGGGGCGAAGAGTGGATAGAGAACTACTTTGATACAGAGCTTTGGATGGTAAATCCCTGGAGTGAAGATGATAAAATTAAATATGGTTTAGCTCCAGACGATCAGTCTCATCTAAGTACAGTAGGCCATATTGCTTTTGCAGAAATGTTACTGGCCTACTATAGAGAAAAGGGAGTTATTTAATGGAGTTATGGATCATTGCTAACTTGCTATTGATTAAACATATTGTAGCAGACTACTTTATACAAGCAAACTTTATGTTTAAAGATAAACATCTATATGGTTCTCGGGGAGGACTATCTCATGCTGAAACGCATGGGGTATTAACTTGGGTAGTATTAGCACCGTTTATTGGTTGGATCCTTGCTTTAGGACTTGCTTTTCTAGATACTTTTATGCATTATCATATCGATTATGTTAAAAGTAACTACAGTATTCGTAATCCAACTAGCCCAAGCGAACAAAAATACTGGATAGTACACGGAATAGATCAACTACTCCATATATTAACTTATGTATTAATTGTTTACTTACTTATCGAACAAGTGGCTTAGATATTGATTAGATGCATCTGTAAGTAAACCTTTTGTCATATCTAAGTCTATGATAATCTCAATTAGTTTAATGTCAGCTTTAATACCTAGTTTATGAACGTACTCATCTAAGTTTTGGTAGTCAATACCGTTTTGGAGTTGTGATTGGTCTATCTTATATCTAGTATCATCAACTAGTGTCAGGAAAACACTATCTAGAAGTTCCGGCGGAACTGAAGAAGGTTCAATGGACTTGATTAAGTTGTGGGTGGCTTTTAATTCTGATTGTTTTCCTTTGCCTAGAATAACTACCTGGGGTGTAACTCTCGCCACCTCGTACTCCTTTAAAAAAATTAAGTTTTTTTCTTTTATACTAACTATTTATCGCTAAGTGTTGCTAAACTAGTCAGCATCTTTAGGAGGTCTTCCAGGGCCACGCTTTGGCTTTAACTCAGGATCAAGTTGATATGCTTCAGCTCTTTTAGCCTTTGATTCTGCTAAAAGGTTTTCTGCATCTTGTTCCATAAGCTCTGCCTGTAACAACAAACCTTGTGCTGGGTTTTCTGCATTAGTAACTGCTGGAGCTACTGATGGATTAACCTGTGACTGCGTCGGTGCTGTCTCATTAAGATGACTAGGATCAGTTACAGGAGCAACTGGATCGTTAATAATCTTTTTAATCTCGGCATTAACTTCTGCAAGTGGTACCGATTGTGATGGTGTAGGTGTTAAAGTAACCATGCTAACGTTAACCTTTGCTAACTTCTTATTGAAGTGCATGTAGTTTAACATATTCTCGCCGTTACTAAGTTGTCTACGAGACATTACTTGACTAATGTCGGAAGCCGCTTGGGCTTCAGTACTTTGTACACAATCCATTAAGTCATCATGTACTCTATCTTCGAGACCTTCACTAATCACAACGAGGCATGACTCAGGTTCGTTTGGAACTTCCCTGAAAACTATTACGCATGGCTTCTCGCCATATTTTCCCACGTGTTTAAGTATTGCCATTGTATTATTCTCCTGATTCTTCTGCTGGTGCGTCAGCACTCTCGCTTGAATCTGTTCCTGCATCTCCTTCAGCCGCCGCTTGTTGTTCAGCAACGTATGTTAAAAATGTGTTAAGTTTATCAAAAATTACGCCTACTTGCGTTAATTCTGCACCTCTAAAAGCGCCGCGTTGACTAGATAAATCTACAATTTGTAGAAGAGTTTGTAAGTCTTGCAGTGAAATAGACTCGGGTTGTGCGTCCCCTTCTGTAGTTGCCTCTGGTGCTTCGATTACTGCATCTTCTGCCACTACGTTTGCTTTTGCCTTAGCTTTTGCCATTTTGTGTACTCCTGTGTGTTATAATTAATGGTATGCTTTTATTTACTCATAAAGCAGTTAATGAGTCGGTTTTTTTGGTTAACTTTTTTAGCCTAGGTTCTCAAACTTAGGTGGACCTACAGGTGCATCGTAGTACTCGAGACTTTCAGTGTAATAACTTTGAAATGCTAAAAATATTGCAGTCAGTATCACCGCAGTAATTAAATAGTCTATTAACGGGTTCTTCATTGTACTATAGAAACCCCATAATATCTATACCATGCTGGTTTTTCTTGTATCCTTTCTGCAATTCGTTCTAAGACTATCGCTTGATCGTCTTCAGTAGGTTCCCAATCATTATAATAATCTGTGGGAAATTGTGTGACTTTAAATAGTCGCGACTTATCTAATTTAAAGTTTCTATTCTTAAGTTCTTCTCTTATCTCATCGTATCTTTTATATAGATACTTTCCTTTATCATAGAAGAATGTTACATGACCTGTGTTCAATGAGAACTTCTTAGGTATTCTATTTTTATCCCAATGAGTCGATTTAAGAGACCGTTGAAGAGAAGATCCTACCATGAATATTTCACGATACTCTGCCATCAAGTGTTGGTCTGTTAAATCTTTTACCGGTAATATATTGATTCTTGTCATACAGAGTCAGTAACACCAGCAACAATTGAATGGATAGGAGCACCTGCTTCTTCTTGCAAGGCTCTTTCTTTGTGTCCGTATATCTCTAAGAACGTAACGACATCACGCACAGAAACAAAGTATACAATACTACTTGGACTTGGGTAGTCATCTCTACGAATATGAAAAGTGTCTGAACAGTTCTCTCTAACCCATTGTACTTCGTTATCATTCTCAAGTAGATATTTTTGACGGAGCATAATAGACATTGCTTCAGTACCATCTAATCTTTGAAACTCGTTAAAATTTAGTTCTGGTAATCTTTTCACTTAGTGCCCTCTCCGTTAGTTGCTAATAGTTCAGCAATTTTTTCTTGTTGTTTCTTAATTAGTTCCGCTTGCCGTTCGATTGATAAAAACTGCTTGTCCTCATCAGACATCTGTGGGAATGGTATTACATTAGCTTTCCTAAAGAATTCTGAATCAAAACTGTCCTTGCTCATTTATCACCTCGTTTTTCGTTGTTAGTATCACTTCTGGTACTTGCTTCAAGTGGGTCTAGTAAAACTCGTTCTCTTCTTGAAAGTTCTTTCACTTCGAAAGTAACTGCTTTAATGTTTTTAACAATAAAACTACGCCACCCTTTTGCATTAATATCGTACACTGGTAAACTGTTAAACGGATCTTTAAGAACCTTAGGCTTCTTCTCTTCGCCTTCTACAATTACTTTGGTAGGTAATAGTTCAGGTTGAAGGGTACAAGTCATTACACGCTCGTCGCCATTCTTCTTAATGAACGTAACAGTACAAGTATTAAACGTTAACACTTCGGACAAACTATTTCTAAAGTTCTTCCACTCCATTTCTTCCCATGGGTTATCGAAATTGTCTATTCTTAATGATTGTGTGCTCATTTATCTTCTCCTTGTAAAGCTATTTGTACAGCGGCCGCCTTAAGTTCACTAGCATCGTGCAGGGCGACTTTGTCGACTGTGGTTATTTCAGAGATAATGTCTTCCCCGTCTGTGTACGAAGTACGAACAATAAATGCGTTCTCTACTAACTTTTCTAGCATATTAGTAGGGATAAGTAAATCACCATAACTAGTTATGCGAGCATAGTTCTTATGTTTAAAATCCATCTTATGCTTCCCGTTTGTAAGGTACCGTTGTACCAAATGGTGCAGTAGGTGTCTGACCACCGTAGCCATCGCCGTGAACAATAAATAATGTATCGCAGTAGTTCTCATCACCCCAGCTATCCCAAGGATAACCATCTGTAAACATTACAAACTTTTGAGGTACAATACCTTCTTCTTTTAAGTAGTTCCAGCATACTTCAAAGTCTGTACCGCCACCGCCACCTAGTTCATACTCCATGAACTCATCCATGTTGCTTTCAGTAAACACTTGTGGGTTGTGAACTTCTGTATCAAAACAAAACAAGTGAATCTTAAAGTTTGTGTACTGCTCCATAATGCCTTTAACTTCTGAAAGCATCTCACGAGCCATGTCATCTTGAATAGAACCTGACATATCTAATGCAAGTGCAATATCAATAGTGGGTGCATAATCCATTCCTGGTAAGTATATACCTGCATCCATTCCTTTTCTGCTAGGATTAAGATATGTATAATTACTTTTGATTACTGATTGGATTTGCATAGCAAGTAGTTCTTGCCAATCTAACTGAGGATTAAGTAAATCATTTATAAGACGTTTAACGCTATTAGGAATATTACCAGCACCACCTGCCGCTTTCGCACTTTGCAATACTGCTGACTGCATGTCATTTGAGATTTGCTCTAGCTCTTCGTTGTTGTATTTGATAGGACCAGTACTACCATCATTACCTTTCTCACCTGGTGCATTTCCGTTTGCTTCATCACCTTCGCCTTCACCACCTGCGCCGTCTAAGTGAACATCTAATGTCTGTTGAGTAAATACACGACCTTCTTCTTCTGCTTGACGGAACAAGTCATCGTACACCTCTTCAGACATCATGTTACGATACTTGTATTCAAAACAAATCTGTACAAGGTCAATCTTATTACCAACATTTGCTTCTACTAGGTCGTTATTAATAACATAATCATTTGCAATATTCCATAGTTGGTGATCCCTCTTTCCTAGTCGGGTCTTATCCATGTGGTCATAAACGCAATGGAGGACCTCATGCCCGACTAGGAACACCACCTGCTCTTCCTCTTTGTCTTGCAATGCCGCTACAAAGTCTTTGTTGTAGTAAAAGTTCTTGCCGTCTGTCGCGGCAGTTGGACACCATTTGCTGGCATCAATGAACTTTAATCGGGTTGCTATAGTTCCAAAGAACGGAGCAGAAATAAGTAGTTTAACTCTTGCACGAATCAAGTAATCTAGTACTTGCTCGTCAGTTTTGGTAGTAACAGGCCAAGCAGTCATTTGAGGAGAGGTATCAGGAGTACCGTTCTCTTGCGTTGCTGTGGATCTTTTGGCTACATCTGTTGTCATAAAAACTCCTACCTTTTTATTAATCTATACACATATTATAGCAAATATTGTGTAAAAGTCAACCTCTAAATTCCTAAATGCTACTGTTATTGTAACATTTAGGCGTTCTACATCGGCTCTGCCTGCCGTATTTGTGGTCCCTACCTCTCTGGGATTGTCCGCCCCTCAAGTCTTCCCCACATGGGCTCTTTTTAATAAGGTCGGACACTTCCCGGGAGGGAAGTGTCCTATATCGCTGAGTACTAGTCGGTAGGAGGAGTAGGTGCTCAGCGTTACTTCGGTTTAGACAATGTACTTAGTGTATCTTTCAGAGAACACTTTGTACACGTCTTTGTCTAAGTCCGTTCTAATATTGAAACGGATCTTGTAGTCAGTCATGATAGTCTTGAACAACAACACTACCATTTCAGGGTCGAAGTTATCATATGCGAATCGAACCGCATTGTTAAACTTCTCTTTGAAGTCACCCTTAGTACCATCTTTTTGGTACATTTGGTTAACCTCATAAGTGAGTCCTACCACTAGTGAATACTTTGCACTAATCTCACTTGATAATTTTGGGTCTAGCTTCTTAACTTTACCAGCTAGGACGTCTTCTGGATTAGGCATAGTTCCTGCAATACGTCTGTGTTCAATGAACTTAGCCGCCATGCCCTCACCAACCGCTCCAGCAATTTCTGCCTTCTGTTCAAAGATGTCAGCAGTATCAAAACCTTCTACTGCTATCATTCCAGACACAACACTCCACGAACGTGGGGTAGCAAATGCCTGTGAACTTGTCTTAGGGTCGAAGTCAAATAAGTCTTGCTTCGCGTATGAAAGGTAACCAATAACGTCTGGGTGTACTTCGTTAACTAATGCCCAACTAATCCAATCACCAAAATCATGTGTCATATTAAGATGACGGAATCTGTTTGCTAACGGAGCCGGCATTCTATAAGTAACACCTCGGTCCGTCTCTCTATTACCAGCCGCTACAATCCTAACATTGCTTGGCATAACGTATTGTCCAACTCGTCCATTGAGGACTAACTGGTACGCCGCCGCCTGTACACTTGGAGGAGCTGAGTTCAACTCGTCTAAGAACAATATGACGTAGTCATAATTTGAAGCAAACTCTTCAGTGGGTAAGTCCGCCGGTGGCGCCCACTCCATTTGGTTTGTTTCTAAGTTACGGAACGGATAACCTCTAAGGTCAGTTGGTTCCATTAATGCTAGACGCATATCAATCATAATGGAGTTACCTAGCTCTTGCGAGACTTGGTTAATTACATCTGATTTTCCTATGCCCGGTGCTCCCCAAAGGAAACATGGTTGGTTTGCCAGGATGGCTCTACCAATTATGCTTTTGACCTGGGTCGATTTTACTTGTAAGTCCATAAATACTCCTACCTATTTATTTTGTTTATGCGTATATTATACTAAAGATCTGCTATTTGTCAACCGAAACTTTAACTGAGTACATAGATTCAAATACTTGTCTACTTTCTTCTTGGGTTAACAAATCATCACCCCAAGCAGAACGCTCTTCGTGATTCAGTATTCTCCACTTAATAAAGTTCTCATCTACTGACTTTGACTGATTGTAAGTAAATTTAAATTCTGTATTTCTGATTATTACCATATTAGTCTCCTAATTCCTTAATATGTGTACATTATACAGGATAATAGGGCATTGTCAACCTATATGTGCCCTTACAGTACATTTAAACGTACATCCTGGTGTATTTGTACGTTTGTTTGTGCGTTAAAATGACGTTTAATGACCCTTAAATCATAAAAAAAGAGGGCATAAAGCCCTCTTTTTTGGTAGGTTTTATAACCTATGCAGTTGCCATAGCTCTGTAACCTGCGGCTACAACTCTTTTGCTAGGAGTTCCAAGTCTATATACGTTTCTGACTCTACCTTTGGTATCCTTAACTACGTTAAGGAAGATAGCATGTCCTTGAAACCTTAGGGCTTGAATAACTGCTTGTGGATTACCCGCACCAAAGTAGCTCTTAATTTGAGCAGAGCTTAGTGTACGACCTTCTTGAAGTGCTGATAGCACTTTATTTTGCTTAGTGTTTGACATTAAATGTCACCTCTCTAGTTTATTAATAAAAACATAAGGATAATTCCTTAATGTTGTACACTATTATACAGCCTTTTATAAGTTTGTCAACCTTTATTTGGTATCGTCGTCTGAGAGGAGCACATTTTTAATATAAAATTCCAGTGCTTTTCCTAAACCTTTTAGTTTCATTTCAATATAAGCCGCATGTTCAGGATGTTCTTCTGCTAACATTTGTATTTCAAAACATGCATCATGCACTTGGTTAACACGTTGATCAGTTGCAGGTTCTGATGCAATCACATCGCTGATAAGTTGTTCAAGCACTTGAGGAGAAAGCATGTCTTTCCACTTCTCATCACCGGATTCAAAAGCACCTTTCAGCCCATCTAAGTCGAACGTAAACTCTTTAACCTCTATACCTTGCTTACCAAAGTTCTCAGGTGTAAATACTATTATATCTTTATCAACTTTCTTTGTGTGTGAAGTAGGGAATTGTATAACGTTATTCTTCTTCTTCATAAGTGCTCCGTATATAATTTGAGGTCATTACTATTTAGTCTAAACCATGCCGCATCGTTTGAGTTATAGAATGTCGCTACTTTCCTACCTACATAGTATGGCCATTCCATGTGTTGATCTAGTTGTACTACTACCATATGATTAATATCACCGTTAATATGGTAGCTGTAACCCTCGTAGACACGTTGTAACATACTATTGCCTACGGAGGTTAGTCTTAGTCCGTATGGGACACCTTTGCGTGTTCTAAAGTTCTTAAACATTACATTATAGAATTCTTTATCGGTAACAGGTCCCCAAGCATACGAATCGTCGTACGCATCGCCATATTTCTTTTGAAAAATGGGTTTGCAGTCTTTTAATATAGTCTCATGTAATGATGCTGTCATATATATTATTTATATTCTACGGACCACAATGCGACCAAACACATCCATTGCAACTGTGTCGCAACCTATCTTGTTTGTCTCGTTGAATACTATATCAATCATACGTTGGCTATTGCCACATAATATAGTAAGGGGAACTTCTGATTGGTTAAGTAGGATAAAATTTTCTACTAGGAGCGGTACCTCATGATGTCTTTTGCCGTGTAGATCTAGTTGCATATCATGATAGTAAGCTAATTAAGGCAGTAATACAGCCAGTTATAGCGAGAAGTAGCACAAGAAATACCCAACCTATATGAAATTTAGTTGTTATTAATTTGTTCCACCATTCTCTCATTTAATCTTCCTCGTTTACAACCTCACCGGATGTAAGTTTAAGAACTTGAAAATCTTTAGTATCAAACATCTTGTTTAATCGTGACGCTAAGTTGAATGCATGTCCGCTATTACTAAAACTTACTTTCTTATACTTAGGCCCAGGGTAACTAACTAACGTATTTAATGTTCTAAGGTTAATAGGGTTGCCTTGGTAGTGTACAGAAAAAATTGCTTCAGCCACCAGCACTTGCTCTGCTTTATATGTATGTTTGTTTACTGCTTCTAACAGTATAGTCGGCTTTGGTCTACTCATTGTGTGTGTCTCCTAACAACATTATTTCTATCTACACATGTATTTATCATAATGTGGGTAGTTAAAGACGTTTACCTGTGGATAGCAATGCTTGAATTAAATCTGATTTGCTATCAAATGTAAGTACACAATACTGTTCTTTATACCAAGAGTCGTTCCCAGGATCTTCCCATTTCTCTTTGTTAGTTGGAATAAAATACCAACCCCAAGGTGCTGTAACCATCTTATTGATATCTTGTACTACACTATAGTCTAGTGAGTAACTACTCGTAGCCCAATTATATGCTCCACGGTAGTCGTATGCCCCTTTAAGGTTACTTTCAGAACTCTCCGCCATCCATGTTCTCGTCATGTGACCTGGCATACTCATCGTTGTCGTACGGATCTGTTGCAGTCCTTTCATTTGATACCGGCTCAGTAGGTAGTTGTACAGCCTGGATAAGCCAATCGATATTAAATGTAGCACTTTCTTTGCCCTGCGTTTTCATACTATAGAGCAGAGCAAGAAGTTGTGCTTTTCTATTTTGTTGAGACATCTAAGCCTTTCCTTTTCTGCTTGTTAAGGAATCGCAGTTGCTGTCTCATTTCCATCTCAGTTTTAAATGGACCTGTAAATCCATACTTGAGAAGGGTAGCTAGTTTAGGCCCATTAGCCTGTTTCCAACCTTTTTCAAAATTAATGCAGTAGTAACCTGCGGCATAATAAACTTGGTTGCCTTCTATTTTTGTGTAGAGAGGTAGTTTAGGATTGTAGTCGTCGTGGTCCTCTTCAATAGCAAAAGGTTCTTCATAATCTACAGCAAAGCCGTTGATGTAATAAGTATCTTGCTTTTGATGACTCTCGCTAACTTGGTCACTGAATAGTTCAATGTTCCCAAATGTTGCACACACTTCATCCTCATTCTCAAATTTAAGTAATTCTTTGCCCGTGATATACACATATTTCTCTTGTATATCTTTATTAAGAATTCCTAATTTGCTATCTCCTTGTTTAACTAACCACGCCACATCAGATACCTGTTGTAGTTTAGTTATGTTTGGGTCCACTTTCTTTTTTCCCATGGTATTGCTCCTGTCTGCTAGGACTTTTTATAAAATCACCTTTATCCATCGGTCTCCTTTCTCGGGACAACCACGGTGGTAAAGTTTCACCGTCTTTAGCTATTGGCCTCACATAGACCTGATCATCTACTCTTTCAAATATTGATGCAGTCTTTCCGCTCCAGCTATGCTCTAAAATCCATTGTGCTTTACGCACGTCGTTCCATTCATTTTTCAATTGTTTTTCCTGTTAGATCTACTGACCTAGGACCACTTGTAATATAGAACGAACTAAATTCGTTACTTTTAATGTAATCACGTATGATTTGTTTTGCTTTAGAACCATCGTTCATTATATCTTCTTCATGCGGCACTTCTACTTCCACTGTCATTCTAATAGTATCATGTGGGATAGGATTTGCTCTTGGGTGTCCGCTCATAGTTTAATTGCTAATAATAACATTATTGCTATTAATAGGATATTGGTCATAAAAATACCTATTGCTAAAATAGTGTGGTACCATATCCATCGTGTCTTATATGCATTTTCAATCGTTATTGCGTTCGGGTCTACATCATCCCGCATGATGTCTATTGTTGTCTTAGGCAATGAAATCTCATCTACCTCTACTACTTCTTCCGGTTTTTTCCAGAATTTTGTTATCCATTCCATTATATCGTTACTTCTCTCCTTATGCCATTGTATACACTAATCCAACGAAGCATGTAGTCACCAGTATTTTTAATTCTGTGGAACACAGACTTCTCTACTAACACTACAGACCCGCTGTCTACTGTAACAATGTTGTCAATTTCACCCTGACCCTCGTCAGGATACCTTAAATGTAATTCACCTTTGCCTTCGGTGAATATATAAACTTCTTCGTTGCTGTGATGTAAATGACCTTCAGTACTTTTTTTAGCCACAAGAGCTCCGGATAAAACTGTCATTGCCGATAGCTCACGGTTCTGCATGACTGTTTTCTGTCCGTTGTCTGTAATCACACTACCACCTATGTTTTTTGTGGTGTACCTGCTCATTTTTATTCCTTATCCTTTTTCTGTTATACCGCTATTTAGCAGTTCGGCAAAATCATTAGGGGTTTCACTTAATCTTATGAGGTTCCATCTACTACAGAACTTCATAAAGTGAATACCAACATTAGCTACATGCTCTACTTGTTTAGCTTTTGAAATAACATTATTGCATTTTTCTTTAATCTCATCGGGTTGCAATGTTAAGTCAATTAGAATCTTGTTGCGTTCATAGTCATCAATAACTCTATGTTCTACTTCCTCATGATCAACCCAACGTTGTAGCATGAAGTTATTGTAGTTAAAGCCTTGTGTTTCCATATCTTGATATGCTTCTAGCATACCTGTCTTGTTCTTACTACCCTTCTTTCTTGCACCAGGGTATGCCGCGAACACATTGTCTGAACTGTCACCTCGCACACATTTCTCAAACAATATCCAACTAGGATCTGGAAGCTCTTTCTCTTCTTTAGTCTTTTTATCTATAACTCTCTTGTTTGTCTTAGCATCAACAAAGCCATCTAGTGTAACTATCTGATCTGTTGTGCCATTGTATTGCATTACGTTAGGAGCCATTAACTGATAAAAGTCACTGTCTGTGCTAATAATAATATGGTTGTCTTCTGGATGCTGTTGTATCCAAGTAGCAATTAGATCATCTGCTTCACTTTCTGCTTCTCTAATAACTGTAGCATTAGTCTTTTCGCTGAAGTAATTAATCATATCGTTATAGGCTTCGAAGTATAGTTCGTCATCTTCTTGTTGTGTAGGACTACGTTTGTCCATTGTTACTTTACGATTTGCTTTGTAAGGCTTATAAAAGTCCTTGCGCCACGAACGACCTTCTAAACAAAACACTACATGAGAACCATTAAAGTCACGCCACACTTTTCTCACACTATTAAACATAATGTGCATAGCCATGCCAATACGCATGTCTATGTCTTTGCCAGCACCAACGTGCTTTGCTCTCATAAACATATTTAAACTGTCTACAAGTATATAATTCTGTTTCATAAATCGTCCTTCATTAGTTCGTCAAATGGTGAGCTTATTGGAGCATTGTCTCTTGCTTTTTCAATATCAGCTTCTAAGTTTATTTTTAAAAAGTTTCTATAATTAGCAAGTATGTAATCTAATGTTACATTGTCCCACGATTGAATCTCTGAATCAATCACAGGCTGTACCTTAGCCATTAACGTACCTAAACTATTCTTTGCTTTCTGTGCCGGAGTTGTCATTGTTATCTCTTGTAAATATTACATCGCTACCACCGGTACGAAACTGCTCATTAGCACCTTGCATACCATAATCTAAATCGGCTTGTTCTTGTACAAGTACAGTTCTACAAACGGCATTGAACCATTTGTTTACAATATCTTCATCACTAGAACCTTGCATACCTTTTTCTTGCAAGTACTGTACAAACTCGTCATTCCAATCTAGTTCGAAGTATCCTTGTACAACATTGTCCGGGTCCATACCCATCTTAATTACATTAACCCAAGGATCTTTTCTTTCAGTTGCTTCTTCTTTATCGAACTTGTTATTAATAACTACGATAGTATCTCTAAGCTCATCACCTGTTAACGTATACTCTGCTTCTGCAATCGCTAGTTCTCTGCCAGTCTTTCCCCAGCCTTTGCCACTCATTCTAAATGGTATTAGCTTCTTCATATAATCTCCACTGTTGACATATCGTTGTAACCACCTATTCCATCAAACTTACGTTTGACAGTTGTTCTCTTAACACTACCTGCGTCACATTGCTCGTATGAGATAAACTCTTGTAAAAATAGATTGTCTCTAGGTTGTTCAAATATTAAATCATTAGCGTAATCGCTTATTATTCTTGCACTCTTCTTAAAAGTGGCTGTTGGTGTGTAGTCTTTGCTCATATTATCTCCAATGTATAACAGTATTGTACAGTAGAAACTGGCATTTGTCAAGCATTTTCTGGCTCTAAATTCTAGACGGGCCGTCCCCTGTATATTCAGTATATTTAAATGCACCTATAAAGTAATATGCACTATCTTCTAATTGTGGTAGCTGAAGTGTCATACCTCCGGTATCAACCGCTTCGTTATACCCTAATTCAATGTATTCGCCTCTAGAAGAGTCATACCATTTCGTACCATTGTTGGTTACTGATATTATAAACTCGTTGTAACTACAGTCTGATATAAAGTCACCGTCGTGTAACTTGTTAAAGAAGAACGACAGTTGGTCAATTGTTTCTGCTCTGTTAGGAAACTTAGTTATTAATAGTTGCTTGAGTTCTGCGGTAATATTATCGTCTAGTAGTGATAGACGCCAGTCAGTACCTTGTCTCATTTGAACTGGCATACTTCGCATATTTGACCAGTGATCAGTCCAATGTACCATTAAATATTGATTTAGTATCTCTTTAAATAATTTATCGGGGATAAACTTCTGCATGTCTATTCTTCTAACTGCACCTGCATATCAGGATCTCCAACTATACCATCGTAGCCTTTGAAGCGATAATATACTGTAAGCTCGTCACCTTCAGCAATAGGAATTACAGTATGTAATGTTCTATCGCCTTTGTCTGTACTTATGTAACAGTTAGGATGCTCCGAGTGATTAATAAATCCACCTAGTGGAGTTCTAACCCATTCGTGCCTTTGTTGACTATACACTAATACATGAGTCTCGCCTAAAACAGTACCAGCTACTATGTCTTTAGTTGCATGTAAGCCAAGTCCGTGTACACCACTGTCCTTGATAGTTGTACTGTCTGGTAATGGTCGATATGTGTTGTCATCGAATGTTTTTATCATGTTACTTCTCTTTTTTAATGATTCTAGTTTGCTCATTTCCCTATTGCATTTCCATATATGTGTACATGTACTCTACTTGTATAATTGTATCCACGTTGTATTGCTTCGTCGGCTATGGTCGCTTCTGTTTGTACTAGTCCTTCGAACGTTCCGCCGACTCCCATAATCCACACAGGGAAATTACATCCTGCTTCACGGAATAGTTTTGTGTGCTCTTCTACTTCTCTCCAACTCTCGTCAGTGCCGTTTACAACAAACTTCAACTGACCGTGTGGTGATACTTCTGCATACCTACCGATCACATCAGGCTTAATTGCCTTCTTAGCTTTCTCTCCAGCAGTTGCCCAAAGTTTAGGACTAAGACTCCAGTACCATTCTCTACCGCCAGCCATCCAATCTTGTATGTACTCTGCTAAGTTGTCTTCAATCTTTCTAGTACCGTTTGTTTCAACAGTAACAAAGTTAGGCATGTTACCTCTAACACCAAACTCTTCTAGCACACCTATCATACCAGGTTGTGTCTTTTTAAGCATAGGCTCGCCGCCTGTGAACACCATGTGTACGTTTTGTTGTGTTAGTGGATGTACGAACTTACCTAGCGGTAAGAGTGCTGTAAGCTCGTCTACAGCGTCCTCTACTGTACGATCAGTAATGAGATGCTTGTAACGTTTACTCCAAGTGTAACTACTGTCACACCCTTTATCAAACACAGGCAAGTCCATAACATTAGTTATGTCTGTTAGGTCTAACGTTTCGTATGGTAATACATAAGTGCTAGTATCAGTAGGATCTGTTTGTCCGAAGCCGTTACATTGCAAATTACATAGGAAAAACCTCATCCACAAACTAGGAATGCCAACGTATTGGCCTTCACCTTGTGCTGAATAAAACGTTTCGCTATACTTTAATGTCATTCATACTCCTCTTTATTATAGGTAACACCTAAACTATACAGGAGTTCTTGTATTTTGTCAACATCTAATTTTTCTTGATATTGTCTACTGAACTCAGCCCATATCATATCATGTAACTCGCTCATTTCAAAGTTAGTGTTACCATCTCTTAGATCCATTAGACAATCAACAATAATTTGTTCTATGCCAAGTTTGAATAATTCTTGTAAGTCTGAAGTATTAGGATGGTATATCTTGCCTTGCGATACTAGTGATAGATAAATCCAATCACTTATACCCATAGTCATTACATTTAAGTCACCGTTGCTAAACTCTACATCAAATTTAATGAAGTCATTCTCAGATGCGTCTCTAATATCACACCAGGTTTCGATGCATTCAAATATTTCTGATTCTGTTATAGGAAATCGTTGCATTATCCTTTCTATGCTAACTCTACAACTAACTTGGTCTGCAATAAGGTTTACAGGAACCGCTGTCCGCTCAAGGACTAAAACGTGATTAGGGCCTCTCGATTCAATTGACATAATCTATTTCCCACAAGCGAACTGCTGTTGGAGATTTATGTTATCCATAAACTCTTTCTTCGTACCTGGATCGGTAAAGAACGCACCTTTAAGAACAGTAGTCTGTGTTAAACTACTTGTAGCCATAATGCCTCTATTCTCACAACAGCCATGCGTTGCTTGAATATAGACTCCAACGTTCTCTGAGCCTGTTGCTTTCATTATTTCCTTAGTAATATCATTACATAGTTCTTCTTGTAATGTACCACGTCTAGCACACCATTGGGCAATACGAGTATACTTGCTCAATCCAATTAGTGTTTCACCAGCGATAATACCAATGTATGCAACTCCTGAAACAGGTTGGTGATGATGCGAGCATACGCTTTTAAGTTCACTACGAACTACAAGCATACCTTCGTAGCCATTTTCAACATGATTAGGAAATGCTGTAGCGTTAGGAATATTGTTGTACCTACCAGCCATAATTTCGTTAATATACATTTTAGCAAGACGCTTACCTGTATCCATACTGTTAGGATCTGTAAATCTGTCAATAACTAACCCATCCAACACAGCTTCAAATTTAGGAGCAAGTTCGGCTATAAGTAGATCCAGCTCACCTTCTTTAATGTGTTGACTAATGTTATCGTTTGCATGAAATCTGGCGCCTGCTTGTCTGCACCTAGATGCAATCTCATTACTAATGCTCATTTTGTTCCTTTATTTTAATTTCTTTTTTTAGTTCTTCTATCTCTCGTTTCAATGATAGCTTCGTTAACTTCTCGTTAGCTAGTATAGTATCATCAACATGATTTTCGTAATCTTCGGTTATCTTTTCATCTAACTCTCTATGAACTTCCACTAAGTGTTTTAAATGATTAGATAATGAGAGTGTACTGCTCATTATTTAGGCTCCTTATAGTTTTTAGTCTCCCATGCCATTGCATGTTCAACTATATCATTTAAGTTGTACACTGGGCTCCAGCCTAATTGTTCCTTTGCTTTTGTATTGTCTGCGTGTGTAATTGGCGGATCGCCTGCACGTCTACCAGCAAAAGTATGCTCTGGAATAGTACCAGTAACCTCACCAAATGCGTCTATGACTTCTTTGACACTATTACCTGTGCCGTTGCCTATATTAAATATATCGCTTTTACCACCATCACCTAAGTAATGCATACTTGCCAAGTGAGCTGTAGCAATATCAAATACATGGGTGTAATCTCTAATCGCTGTACCGTCCGGCGTATCATAGTCCATACCAAATACTTCTGTTACTTTTTTGCTAAGTACGTTTCTTGCAATGATAGGAACAATATGACTTGCTACTTCTTGCCTATAACCATGTGAGTTATCTGGTGCGGCTCCGGCGGCATTAAAGTATCTAAGGGCAACAAAGTTTAAGTCAAATGCATTCTTATAATCTTGTAGCATATCTTCTACAATGCTTTTACTTCTACCATACGGACTAACTGGTACTTTAGGTGAGTCTTCAGTTGTAGGGAATGTATCAATATCGCCGTACACTGAACTTGAACTACTAAACACAAAGTTCTTAACACCTGCTTCAACGGCATGGTTAAGTAATGAAATAGTATTGCCTACGTTGTTCCAGTAGTACTTGTCAGGTTCTACCATACTACGAGCAACTTCATGATCAGCGGCAAAATGCATAATTGTATCTGGTTTAGTTAATTGTATAACACCTTTGATTTGACTGTTATCTAAATCAAAAGGATATAAAGTAACACCAGGTATATCACGCTTCTTTCTATCAACGTTAATTACATTGTGTCCTTCGGCGACTAATAGTTGACATACCATGCCACCTATATAACCGCTACCACCCGTTATTAGTACTGTTTTTGCTTCACTCATATTTTGCTTTTGCAACATGCTTACGGAAATCCCAATCATTCCTTGCAAATTGCTCTCCTTTACCTTCTAAGACATTTATTGTCCTATCTATTGTTCCGTCTTGATAATCACTTATCTTGCCTACATTATACGCTGATAAGTCCTCATTGTCAATCGCTTTAAACATCTTTTGTAATTTTTCTATTGCATCATCTATACTCCACGGAGTATACATGTGGTTATAGTTGTTTGCAAATACTTCTGGAAACGATCTGTAAGCAGGGAATAGTGTAAGTGTACCAAATGTATCAGCTTCACTAACTGTATTGCTTACCCAGTCTTGCAACGCACAATTAAACAACACTTGACTGTCTGCAAGTAATGTGTAATATTCATCTTTCTTTAAGCCTGTGTAAACTTTAAAGTTTGCATCGCCTAAACGATTGTGCCCACCTTCGTAAGCCAACGCTCTGTCTACATACCATTGCTTATTACTTTTAAGCTCTGGATGTCCACAAAAGATTGAGAACTCTACGGTTGGGTCAATTTTGTAATACGCTTCTGCTAAGTCCATATAAAAGTCTGGTTGCTTCTCGGCATCCCAACGTGAACTGAAGCATACTCTTTTTGTTCTTTGTTTGATTGGTATGTTTGAATCGATCCTACCTCTTACTTCTTCCTTACCATAAGGTAAGCCTGAAACGTAAATAGGTGCTAGTATTCCTGCTATGCGTAAATGTGCCGCAAACTCTTCACTTGCAACAAAGATACCTGACACAACATGGTCTACCATCTCTTCATATTTTCTCATCCAATGAAACATACCTTCCCTAATAAGAAAATCATCAGGGTCAGTTGTTTGAGCTAAGAATCTTAAATAAACTTTAGGTCTAAACTCAGGAGGGGATTGGTCCATGATATAAGGCAAGCACTCAATACCAGGAGTAAACATATCTTCATAAAAGATAACGTCATCACTAGTAAGTTCACCGTTCTTCATCATTTGGACCAACTTCATAGTTTGCGATAAACTGTAGTAACTGCGACCATGTGCATCTAGAACACTACCGGTTACAATTGCTTTGCTATTATCTAGCTCGTCGCCAGTGATTACTTCGTAATCAATGTCGCGTTTCCCGAATACTCTTTCGTTCCATTCTTGCAGTTGTAGGGTATATCTAGCTTCATAACTCTCTAGTCCCATATAAAACAATTTTCTCACTTTTCTTCGTCTCCTTTTATATCGCCATAGTCAACAACATGAGTAATCTCATCATTAAGATCCTGAGCATAGTCGCTTAGTTTATCTGCTTCTGCTCTAGATATCTCTTTTGCTTTTACAGATGCATTTGCTTTTGCTTTTGTTGACTTAGGCTTTTTCATTACATTGCGTTCTTTTTGTCTTGGATTTCTTGACGTCTAACTTTTGCTAGTTTTGTAAGATCCATTAAGGCTCCACGAGCTCTAGTAGCCGCGGCTTTTATACCTTTAACTTCAAACTTTTCACTCTCGGCTAAGTACTCATCAATTGCCGCCTTAATCTTTAAATGTGTTTCTGACATATTTGTCTCCTATTATTAATATTAATCGTCGAGAGCCGGAACGTAACTGTCCTGACCATCGTCCTTGTGAGGATTGCCACCCTCGTACCAACTACCCTCTTCTACTAATGTTCTGTCACTTACTGCTACATTACCATAAGGATAATCTATTTCGCAACCGTTTTCATTATCTTCGGCTACTGAAATCTTTACATCACGATTCGGATACTTTGCTTGTATCAGTGATGCTAAATCGTCCGCGATCATTTCACAACTCTTATAATCGAGATGTAAACTGTCATCGAGGCCTTTTTCTACAGAACTATAACGTCTTTCTAACCAACGTTTGAACTGAATAAATTCTATGTCTCTATCATTGTGGAATACTTGTATCCACACTTTGAAATAAAATGTATGTCTATGTGGGTAACCAAGAAAACTAACGTCATACTCATCGCCAGTAGCCAATTTTGGATCGGTTAATGCCGCAGGATACTTATGTATACCTTCCTTGCTAAATGTTACCCAGATAAATCTCATACTATTCCTTAAACAATATTAGTTGCTTGAGGGCCTTTAGGGCCTTCTTCGATATCAAAAGAAACCTTTTGACCTTCTTCTAACTTTGCATAACCGTCTGTCTTAATTGCTGAGAAATGTGCGAACACATCCTTGCCACCTTCATCAGGTGTTATAAATCCAAACCCTTTGGTTGTTTCAAACCACTTTACTGTACCACTTGCCATTCTATCTTCCTATATTATGAAGTTTTACCTTCGTTACTTCCAAAGGATAATTCCTTCAAAACTTTTACCCTACGCATATAATTGCTAAGGGTATTAAAATGTATAACCCAAAGAGTAGTCGTTCAACTCTCTTGAATTGTCTTTCGCCTTTCTCACTGATATCATACATAATTCTTTAATTCTCTTCTGTTGCCCAGGCGTATAAAAATACAGCAATAAGGATTGCTATAAAGCCTTCCTGACTATTTAGACTATTAAGTACAAAACTTATATAAGTCTCATTTCTAAACAATGGTCCTAGTAACACTTCCGTTACAACTACTAATCCTAGTAGACTTACTACCATGTCAAAAATAAACTTTATTTCAAACTGTAACAAACTTTTAATATTATCTAACATTTATCGTTCTCCGTCACCATCTTCGTATTGAAGATTGTCTATTCTTTCTTTAACTGCTTGAAGTAACTCAATCAGTATCATACCGATCTCATCGTCTTCTTTAGTATCTAATTCTGCTTCAAATTTTATCTTCATAGTGTATATTATACATTCAATAATTGATTTGTCAACCGCTAATCAATTATCTCATCTTGGGTGTATTTGGACCAGTCGGTAAACACTTTTCTATCTAGTAGGTTGTGTAAACTGTGAGACCAAACACCTGGGTTAGTTGCCTTAAAGTCTTTATCGTCTAACTTTAGTGTTGTATTGTAGTTAAACTGGTTAATGTAAGGCAACTTAACACTAATCATTGGTATAAATGTATCGTACTCGGTCATACCACCCTCGAGAACCTCTTCAGCATCAGCTACATCAAAATCTAATGTAACCCATATATCTTCTTTCAACAACGAAATTAGTACAAAATCCCAATCTGAATACTCTTTAGAATTTGTAGGTCTGTAACTTTGATTAGCACCTAAATATATATGTGGACAGTTGTTATTTAGAGCTCTTGCTAATATTTCTTTAGGATTCTGGAGACCAATAACAAACAAAGTCCTTTGCCCGTAAGCAGGACTATGCTCAACTTCTGTTCCTATAAAGAACTTAGTGTCTTCTGTATGTCCTT
>Ga0209091_10000801_pt1 | contig 29383 bp, 14 predicted proteins | sample ArcticOcean_MG_C_6_FD_187438 | JGI IMG/M metagenome (GOLD analysis project Ga0209091, IMG submission 187438) | Marine microbial communities from western Arctic Ocean - ArcticOcean_MG_CB8_128 (SPAdes) (version 2) | ecosystem: Environmental > Aquatic > Marine > Oceanic | place: Arctic Ocean...
GCTCTTGGTTCACGTGCACCAGCGTCAGAGATGTTGTTGCTCGGGAATGGGTTTGGCTCGTTTGCTGAATTAAGTCCCGGCTCAACACCACTTCAAACTGGAACAGTGCTGATTGGAAGTGGGCCAACATCATCCAGCATGCAAGACGCTACTGAATTGAATGGTGTTGTTTTTGTAGCCGCAGATGATTGGATGAATCGTTTCGATACCCAAGCATCTCGCTGGCTCCAACCCGTATACCTTGGTACGACGGTCAATCATTTGATGAACGATGGCTCTCATGTATTCATCGCCTCGGAAAGTGGATTGCATCAAATGCACAACAACGGAACACTCTTGCAAACATGGGATTCTTCAAACACGGATTTGAATGATGACAGTATCATTCGAGTTGATTCTGATGGTTCAACTGCCGTTGGAATCACCGGCCTCGGTCAAATGATTTTGATCGACCTCTCTGGGGCCGTTGCTGTTTCTGCGCCTCAATATGATGCTGCTGCTGTCGACCTTACGCTGTTTAGCAATACGGTTCATCTCGCAACAGATGGGAACGGTGTTCTTCGCTATGACCTGTCAAACGGTTCATGGCTAACCCCATGGATTTCTACTGGCGTGAACGGTGCAAATAATGTCCCTGTGGCCGTTACCGGCGACATTCTTTACTTTGGGATTCCAGGATATGGAGTCGCTCGAAAGGACCTTTCTACAGGTGAATTGCTTCTTCCATTGACCGAAACGAATGGACAAAATGGTGGAGGTCAAGGCTCAGCAACTGAAGTGCTTCCAAACGATAATATCTATGCGTTGGAAGCCGATGGAAGCAATCTCTACATCGGAACCAGTGGGGGAGCAATCGAGTGGGACGGCTCAAGTTCTACATCATTCCAAACCGGCAGTTCTTGGAACACTCGCCCTCAACAATACTTTGATTTCACTGTGTCAGGAGGCACTGTATACGCTGCAACAAATATCGGCGTCTGTGCATGGTCAACAGGTCAAATCTCTTCAACCAACCCTGATTGTCTGAATGTCCAAGATGGTATGCCAAATTGGGCAGCGTATTCTGTTGAAGCTGATAGTTACGGCTACATCTTTGCAGGGACTACCTCTGGAGTTGGCATCATCACCGCATCTCCTTACGAAGTCGTAGGGGATTGGGAGGCTGGTGAACAGACAAATAACGCCCCTGTTGTCGTCATTGGAGATACTGCCTTCATTGGATTCGACGGAATTGGTGTGGCGCGATACGATATGCTGCAAAACGAGTGGTTGACTCTCTGGACCGAAGATAATTTCTTAGATGACGGTAATGAAGATGCGACTGCACTTTCTGTTGATTTGGACCCAAACAACATTTGGATTGGCGGTTCTGATGGCTTCCAACTTCTCAACGCTACGACCGGTGCTGAAGTCTATGATATTGAAAAGTCAAGTTCTCTCTTTGCCGGAAACGGCGATCCATTGGATATGATTCTCGATGGAAATGTGATGTATTACCACGATGGCACCAGCAGCGATAATATTTATCGGTTTGATGCCCAAAATTACACCGCACTTTCTTCACTTGATGCTGGAGCACAAGTTGATGAAAACAACGGTGATGTCAATGGCCTCAGTATTATCGACGGTATATTGATGGCGAGTGTTTCTTCACCAAACTGGTGGCAGGCAGATGGTTCAGGAGGTATTGCTCAATGGAATATCAGCAACGGTTCTTGGGGCCAAAGCATCCTACCAATCGGGCAAGTTGACCGAGTCACTGCATACGAATCAACGACTGGAAACCTCTGGATTTCTTGGGGCGAAAGTAATCTTGAACTGATTGCACCGAATGGTACAACCATTGGTACATGGGACAGCGATGACTTTGAGTTCCCAATTCGAGAAATTGTCGAATTCAACGGTGAAGTCTTATTCGCTACTGAAGATGGTATTGCTCGATACAATGAATCCAGCAACCAATGGCTCACTACATGGGAAGAAGGTTCTGGTTTACCAACCAATGCTGGAAGCAATATCTATGAGTTATGGACGAATGGCACTGACCTTGTTGTCGGTGGCGGAGATGTCAGTGGCTTTGGCCAATTCCAAGGCGGTGCTGTTTCTCATTGGGATGGTAGCGCTTGGACTCAATACGATTTGGGACAAAGCGGTACACCAAACGGTTACCCGATTTCAATGGCTATGTGTGGCGGCGTATTACATATTGGAATTTATGCAAATAACGGCGGTGTCGCTCGCTTAGACCTTGCCAATGGCACAATGATTGGTTCATTCACTCGCGCTGACTGGAACGAAAACTATGGCGAAGTCTCAGGCGTAGCCTGTGATACAACCGATACGCTTTACATCGCTTTTTACGAAGATGAAGCAGATATTAAGAAATACAGTTACTCGACCAGTGCTTGGATTACACCAATCACCTCCGCGACCAATGGCTTACCAAGCGATCGCGTTTGGTGGGATTCAATTGGATACGCGAACGGCGGTCTTGTTCTTGGACATGGCATCGGTACATCGGGCAACAACATCATCGGTGGAGGATTATCCCTCATCGCAACATCTGGAAATTCGAATGCTCAAGCCAGTGTCAATGGCGCAGGCTCTTCAGTCACTTCATTCCAATGGCTCGGAAGCGAATGGTTGGTTGGACAAGCTGGTGGTTCATCTGGATTTAGTAAGGTCGAAACCATCAGCCCTCTCGGACAAAATACGATTGCTACGCTACCAGGTTTGGTAAGTGGGCAAGTCACAACAATGACTGGCAACAGTACACATTTGTGGATTACAACCATAGGTTCGAATCAAGGGTTTGGTCAATCAAGCGGAGCAGGTTTATTGCAAGGTGAACGCCAAACTGATGGGACAATTCTATGGCAAAATGGGTGGACTATGACTGCAAATAGTAAAGCCCAAGATACTGAACTTATTGGAAACGACCTTTACATTACAACCTCACCAACTGGCCTTTACAAACTTGATACGACCACTGGAATCGTCACACGATTGAATGGTGGTTTGCACAATAACCTCGATGGAATGGTTCGAGTTGGCACTACCTTAGTTCTCGGGCTGATGGGCAGTGGTGGTTCAGCACCTGGCGTTCAATTGTATGATCTTCAGACTGGCTACGGCAATGGTAAACTGATCGGTGGATTACCATCAAACGCAATCAATAATTTCGCTGCAACGACCGATATTCTCTACATTGCCACCAACGGTGGAGTCGGTCGTTGGGATTATGCTGCCTCGGACTGGATTAATCCACTGACTACTTCGGACGGACTCCCTACCAATGTTGTTGAAGACGTTCTTGTCGAAGGAAATTATCTCTGGATGGCCACAACTGCTGGTTTAATTCGAATGAATATTACAACCAATGCTACGACCCTCTATACCTCTGCCTCTGGCCTCATGGGGACTTCCACCAAGTCACTTACTTCCTATACGCCGTCAACAACTGGTGCTGAAACTACACTGTTCATTGGACACGATGGTGCTGGGAGCGAACGGCCTGCTGTTACCACGCTTGGTTTGACCACAGGTACAATTATTGGACATGAGTTTGACCAATTACCTTCCAACAACATCGATGCTTTAGCCAGTGATTTCTGGGGCGTTCACATCGCTACAGACATTGGACCAATGACGCACTGGAACAGTACATCCACTTTCTTTGAAAATGGAATCCCATCCTACCAAATCTTTGGTTGGCCTGTACAAAAAATGGTCAGTGATGGGGACCACATTCTAGTGTTTGGAGGAAACGGTGTTTCAATCGTTGAAGCCCGAACAAGTTCACATCAAAACCTCAAGATGATTTCAATGCCATCACTCACCGGTGGAACAATTTCTTCAGATTATATTTGGCTCACTACAGATGGTGAGGGGCTATATGGCTACGAGAATAACCCGCAATATACCGAACTTGAACGCGTATCGATTCGATATGCAGACCCCTTGAACGTTGGATTCAATTTGGTGACCAAAGACATCACTGATCGGACTCACCCCGGCATGAGTATTACCCTCGCAGACCTCACTTCAACGGTTGCCCTCGACTCAACTCAAGGGGTTGTTGGAACCAATGGCATATTGTTCCAAGCCGTTCCATTGGCCTTTACTTCTCCAGTCAATAATGCAGCGACATGGGCTCAATCCAAGAGCCTCAAATATAATGCTACAATTGAACTTGCAAATACTCCTGGTTTTGAAACTACAATGCAATTTGCCGTTGACAATGGTATGATTATCAATGGAACGCAATTCCTGCAAATGACTCTACGTTCTCCTTCAAATGGTTCGTTACAAGTTCGCCTCATCTATGATTATGTTCGAACTGAAACACCGATTACAATGACCGACCTCATTGACCGACCTGATGATGGAGGAGGAGCATTATTATCTGATTGGAGTCTTATTCATGATGAGAACTTCGCTCGGTATTTGGTCTATGTCAACGAAGGGCCTTTCGTTACGACCGGTGGCTTAACCCTCACCGCTGCTGACCTATCTGGACGAGCCATAGACAAAACAATCTCATTGCACAGTCGACTCTCAAGTGAAGTCACAACAGCCAATGGAGTTCCATTGGTTGATGGTACAGAATACTACGCTGTCGTTGTTGTCGAATACGACGATGGACATCTGGGTACTCCATCCCCAGTCATGGGTCCTGCTTCTCCGACCAATGAAATCCCGCTATCACCAATATGGGCGAATGCTGGACCTCATGATGGTGGTGCTGATGGTGACCTGGAAGTTGAATGGGCTCGCTGCACTTCTATCGATTTGGCAAGTACCATTATCTATGCCTCTACAAATTCAATGACTGATGTTTTGGGATTGACACCAGAAGCTGAAGTCATGAGGACAGAAGGAAACACAACAGTCTTGTCACTTGATGCCGGTCAGCCATACTGGCTTGCCCTCACATGTGCCGATGAATCAGGCCAAGAAGATTTGATGAATCCACTCATCATTGGACCAGTCGTCCCAACAGGCGGATTGAACGATAACACCGCTCCTCCGAAAATGGAAAATGTTGCGGCCATCGATACTCCAGAAGATGACGGTGGAAGAATCACCGTTTCATGGGATGTTAATCCTGCAGAAGACTGCACCTTCTATGCCATCTTCATGCGAATCTGGGAAGATGCTGATACGCAACTTTCATCCAATGGGCAGCCGCTTTCAGATTATGGATTCACGCAGGCCAAAATCATTGACGATTGTTCTGAGACCTCGACCGTCGTCACAAGTTTTGATGGTGTAGCCCTCCAAGATGGGCAGATGTACTACGTCGGCGTTGTAGCCTATGATGATTGGTTGAACGTTAATTTGGAAGATGTTGATCTTTTATCGGTCATCCCGATGCGCAACACTGCTGGAAGTATAGCTCCTGACCGAGTTGGCACTGTCAACGCCTTTGACCATCCTGATGATGACGGAACTGCAATCGATGTCATTTGGTCAATTTCTGATGCTGATGATTTCTCGCATTACATCGTTTGGGCTGCCGACCAACCAATCTCGGACCTTTCGGCTGCTTGGGCTGCCTTTGGCGATGATGAAACGCAATGCGCATGTTTGAAGATTAACAAACAATGGATTGATGAAGATTACAATCCTATTGAATTATCGATTTCAACAGCATTGTATGGTGGTGATTCAATCGTTGATTCTCTACCGCAATTCATCAAACCCGATATTGAACTCTATGTTGTTGTGACCGTTCATGACCTTGCAGGAAATGTCTACCTCACAGACCTACCACAAGCAACCGTCACGCCAATCAACAACCTGCAAGATGTGACCGCACCTGCACCACTCGAAACCATCGAACTTTATGACCGGCCGAATGATGACGGTAGTGCTTTACTGCTCGACTTTGAGTTGAGTGACGAAAGCGATGTTGCAACATACGAAGTCTATGCTGCAACATGGGCATTCGATGCGGTAGGTATGGGGAGCACAGGACCTTCTACACCGGTTACCATTCTCTCTCGACTCCCTCAACTTCCACTAACCATTGAGATTGTTGCGGGGGATACACCGGTGATTGCTGGACAAGAAATCTGGGTGGTTGTCGTCGTCAGAGATACCGCTGGAAATGCTCAAGAAATTGATTTAGTGAGTGTTTCGGCTCAATCAGTTGACGATGGAATTGATGACTTGGGTGGATACCTCGACGAGATTGAAGATATTGTTCTGACGTGGAATTCTGAGACAAACATTTTGGTGGAATGGGGACATTCATCAGACTCGAGCGTCCGTGGCTACCGTGTTTACATCTCCAATACTGATTTCTCTTCAAATTCTGAAGCTGATTTTGTAGCAGAAGTAAAGGCATCGAATTCGTTCCTCATCACACCGAACAATTACGACCCACTGGTCAATACATCTGCTTGGTATATCGCAGTAACACCGTTTGATGACTTCTTTGAAAGAGCTGAAGTCGATGCGGTTATGCTCGATGTCTTTGGTAAAGAGAACACAAATGGAAATGATGGGCAAGATTCGAACAAAGAAAACGATTTCTCGTCCCTTCTCACTACGCCGAACATACTGGCAGCAGGACTGTTGGTCGTTGCACTTCTCTTACTGGTTGCTATTGTCCGCTCACGTGGAGGACAACGTAACCGTAACCAAACAATCGAATTACAAGAAGCAACTTGGGGTATTCAAGACGATGGCTGGGGTACAGTCGGCGCCCCTGCCCCCCCTCCAATGGAAAGCAAGACAGTACCAAACATCGAGCAAAGTCTAGGCAATGATGTCTATGCTGCAGCGCAACGGATTGAGAATCAGGACAACTATGGGCGACCTGTGTACCAATCCCAACAGCCGGTCATGCAACCTACGCAGAACAATGCATTGTTGAACGATCTTACCGGGTCAACTTCCCCACAACTCCCTCAAGCGAGCATTGATACATCATTCTTGGATGACTTGCTTTGAGGCGTGTTAATGAGTGAAGGCGATTCAGGTAATCCTCGTGATGCTGTCTTTACCACTGCGTTATGGAATGGTGCTTTTGCTCTTGCTGATTGGGAACTTCATGTACAAAGATTAACTGAACACGCCAAGCGTTTACGTCTTGAACTCCCTCCTAATTTGTCTCAAAAACTGCTCGACTTTTTTGAGCATGAAAAATCGAAAAACGAATTAACGCCTTCTTTCGAGCCGTCATGGCTGGTTCGGGTTGAGTGCTTGCGCACAGGCGAAGTATCAATCGAATCTCGTGAACTCGCTTTCCGTAACGAAGATATCGATGCAATTACACTACCAGCCCCTCGATGGTCTTCGAAAGTAAATGGAACGAAACACGGTGATTGGAAACCTTATCGTGACGCATGTGAAGTTGCAGAAAAGCGTGGGGCTGACCTTGCATTCTTCGTACATGACTATGCACTCGTCGATGCCGACAGGGCAATGCCTCTTGTCCTCGATGATGATGGTACAGCATGGGTTGCTGCACAAGCGGAAGGAGGTGTTGCAAGCATCACACTCATGATCCTTACAAAAGGGCTTGAAGCTGCCGGAATTCCTGTTCAGTTTGGACGATTAAACGAACGATTGGTTGCCAGAGCTGCCGAAGTCATAGCCATCGGAAGTGGTATTGGAGCATGCCATGTTCTTTCCCTCGATGATGAAATGCTTGGCGAAGGTGTTGCCCTTACAAAGCAGTGTCAATCCATTTTAGAGGCACATTACCAGAATGAAACGACATGGTTTGATGTGAGGTCTGTACTATGAGTCAACGTTTTCTTTCCTTGCAAACACATTTACGTGACATTGGATTGCTTGGAGAAAAAGCAGTTTATTTTGGTGCACCTGATGAATTACTTCTTCACTCTGGCGGGCCACAGTCCCATCTTGCTCAATTTTCAATGCTCTGCGGTCCTTCTCGGAAGCGTGTTTTGGTACGTCAACCAAATCAAAGGAATGTATCGCCCGCCGAGCAACACAGCCCATTGAAGGGGGAAGTACGATTAATGAAGGAAAAACTACCCTTCGTTGCTCAAGTTGAAGAATGGAAGCATGGGTGTTGGTATCATTCAACATCGATTTTTGCTACTTCATTACCTGAACTTCTCGAAAAACTCCGCCCACTTACTCCAACACAATTGTTCAAATCGACTCCCGATTCCTCTTTACCTCAAGGACCTTTTTGGGCGGGGGCTTTGGCTTATGACATGGTACAATGGACACGTCCTCTTCAGTTCCAACATGTACCTGATGAAGGAGAATTACTCACTCTTTTATGGCTTGTTGAGAGAATGATTATTCATGAAAAAGCAACCGATTTGATTCGGTGTCATACACTCCAAGGTGATAATTGGGATGATGAAACTTCACAATATACAGAATATGTTTCTGTTGTGCCAACTTTTGCAGAACCACCTCGTTCTCTTGAAACAAGTTCAATGACGGATGAGCAACACGAGCAGGCGATAGAAGCGATACGTGAAAGTATTCGAGCAGGTCAAATGTACCAAGTGAATGTCGGGCGATGGTGGGATGGGAAACTTCTTGAACATCCCAGACGGATATTCCAGCGCTTGAATGAAACGAATCCTGCTCCGTTCTCAGCCTATCTTGAAGCGCCCGACCTGAGTTTTTCTTTAGTTTGTTCATCACCTGAATCTTTGCTCAGATGTGACGGGAAATCTGTATTTACATCTCCAATAAAGGGAACACGTCCTCGTGGCTCCAATCCTGAGCAGGAAAAAGATTTGCGTAATGAAATGATCAATGATGAAAAAGAACGCTCTGAACATCGAATGTTGGTTGACTTAATGCGAAATGATATTTCGATGATTTCGGAAGTTGGAAGTGTCCAAGTTGAACGTTTCGATGTTGAAGCGTATGCCCAGGTACAACACCTTGTCTCTCATCTTTCCGGAGTATTAAAAGAAGAATCAAATGGTTTGGATGCATTACAAGCCGTCTTTCCCGGTGGTAGCATCACCGGTTGTCCACGAACTGTAGTTTGTGCAGCAATCGACGAATTAGAACAACGTCCACGTTCTTTTTGGACGGGTTCCATTGGGTGGGTCGACCTCACATCTGGTGCCTGTTCATGGAACATACTGATTCGAACTTTAATCGCTCGAAAACAAGGCGGACAATGGCATGGAAGTGTTGCTGCAGGTGGTGGAATTACCATCGGCTCTCATCCACAAACCGAAGTTGAAGAAGCAAAATGGAAAGCGGCTGCTCTTCGAAAGGCTTGCGGCTGGATTGATGGCGAGAACTCAGAACTGCCTGTTGGTGAACTTACGATTCATCAATTGGAAGTGGAAGCAGTTCCTAGAGCATCTGCTGAAGGGAAGGTTCGGTTCATCGACAAGAATACCGTGGCTGAAGGTTGCGTCTTGTTGATTGACAACCTCGACTCCTTTACACTCAATATCGCTCATGCCATCGCTGGCTTAGGGCGTGAGGTACTGATTTACAAAGCAAGAGATGGTGCTCCAGAGGTCATTTGGGATGCTGACGCGTGTGTCGAATTCACACGTCGCTTCCAGCCAACGCATATTGTGCTTGGACCCGGGCCAGGGGAACCGGCAGATTCACCTTTGACAATGGAACTCGCTCGTTCTGCTCTGTCTGGTAAAATCACCACTCCAATTCTGGGGATTTGTTTGGGCCATCAAGCGCTTGGGTTGGCTGCTGGTATGGAATTGATACGTTCGCCAAACGGTCCCGTTCATGGTGCGCCACGAACGTGTTTGCATAATCAAACAGGGCTTTTCTCTACATTGCAGCCACCCTCTCTTTTCACTCGTTACAACTCGTTGTGCATTGCCTCGATGGAGAATGGACCCTACATCGAAACCGCACATGAGGCCAACACAAAAATGGTGATGGGGATTCAACATCCTGACTTACAAATTCATGGAATTCAGTTTCATCCAGAGTCTGTTGGTTCCCAAGAAGGACTCGAGCTGCTGAAGAATTTCCTCATGCTTGAAGCGGATGCTTGAAGAATCGTGCGCGAGTGGAGAGGGATGAGGGAATAGTATGCCGACCTGCCGACATTGTTCAAGCACCTATTCCCGAGAACAGTTCATTCATGGTGTTGGACCAAAATCACTCGTCTGTGTTCGATGCGGACTTGAGAAAGGTTTGGTGTCAAAAGAAGATGCTGCGAACATGTATGATGATTCCCTCAGCAGTGCACGATTACAAATTATGGCTCGCCGATACAGCGTATTCATGTATATCCCATTCTTATGGGCGCTTTGGATTTTGGTCTTGAGTGATGTTAGCCCTTGGGGCTGGTATTTTCTCGGTTTACTGATTGTCTTGACACTACTTGCACCAGTTTGGTTCATTTATCGTGGTGGGCAATACTCAGGTGACATGGCCCGTTTGACGCCTGCTTTCGACCGCCCCAAAGGCCACTGATTACGATTTTGCGTGAATTTTAAGGACGTCTCCGTCACTCATTTCGTGCTCTGCTCCAACAACACGCCGAGTTCTTCCATCCACGCCTCGAATAAAACCATCACCAAGATCGCTGTGGACTTTGTATGCCAATAATTTGGCTTGAATTCCAGAAGGAACCACAAATGCATCTGGCAATATCTTTCCATCACCATCTGTCCAATGAGATTCGTCTTGAACTGGATAAACGACTATATGGTCAAGTTCGTCAAATAAGACCGTGTCGAGGAGCGTTGACACGCCCGTACCATTGTTGGTTGAAAGGCGTTCAAGCATGTGATTCAATGCATTGATTTGAGGTTCAGAAAGAGAGCCTTGATTGGTAAATTCAAATGTATTTTGACCAGGAATATAAGAGATTAATTCAGCAGCAGCGGCACGGCGAAGGCCTAATTCCACATCTGCCATACAGGGCATGAGGCTACCGTTTGCGGTTATGCCTTGAAGAACTCCTGATGGTGCAATATCGAACTTATTTGCAGCAATATGAATTGGGAACAGTGCGGTTCTGACATGGATGGCGAGTGCTGTAATCGTCTGCTGATCCCATTCCCAGGGACTTCCAAGTGAGTCTTGGTCACTTTTGAATGCTTCAAAAGAAATTGCTATCAATTGTGAAGTGGCTCCAAGTCCTGTTAATTGCTCATGTATATAGCCGACCAAGCCTTTCTCTCCCTCCGCTTGGACTCGACGAACGCCCCGTATCCAACCATCGTTCAATAATCCTGCAATCCAAGCATCTAATTCTCTTCCGAGAAAATCAATTTCTTCACCGATGCGCTGTTGAGCAATCTCTTTACTCTGATTTGCACCTTGAGGGTTTCCTTCAATATCAGTAGTTCCCGCTGCATCAACGACTTGGATAAGGGCATCACAATTTGCCAAATCTGCAAGGAAAGCGTTTCCCCTTCCTCTGCCTTCGCTGGCCCCAGGAACAAGGCCTGCGATGTCAACCAAAAAGCAGGGCACAAGTCGGCGGTGTGCGACACAAGAGCCTGTTCTCGGCTCACATAAACTTCCTTGGCGTGGGTCACTCTCAGTAACGGCTTCAATTCGTCCTTCGGCCTCCAGCCGTTGACGGATGTCTTTGCAAGGGCAATGAATTCGGGCTGCTACAAAAGCGACACCGACGTTCGGTTCAATGGTACAAAAAGGATAATTTGCAATATCCACTTTTGCTAAAGTAGCTGCACTAAAAAAGGTAGATTTGCCGACATTAGGTTTGCCGACCAATCCGATTTTCACTGTGATCCCGCCATGTGAGCGCGTTCACTCTTCTTCCGATTCAAGGATTTCCGTTCGAATCTTAGCCAGCATAATATCCAACTCCGGGAGATTAATTCGGCCATCGCCATCAAGGTCAACTGCTGAAACTAATCGGCTCATTTCCCAAGGTGGAAGGTTTGCAATGTTTGATTTTGCTAATGCTTGTTGGAATTCATATCCATCAATTTCGCCTGAGCCATCCAAATCAATGGTATTGAAAAATTCGAAAATTGATTGTTTCGTCTGCTTCAAGAATTGAGCAAGCATGACCAGTTCTTCAGGAACTGGGAATTCTGTAACTTCATCATTGTGGAGTTGAGTTGAAACTTGAATGATTGAAGAGCCACCTTCGTCTTCTTGAATTTCTCCAATGTGAAGGGTAGTATCGACGCCAACACCTCGGCCAAGCAAGGTGCGAATAGTTGTTGAGCCATCGACCAAAGTGTACGAATCAATATCACTCTGGACAGACATATCGGAATAGGAAGCATTGTTTGGGCGTCCTGTGTGAATCATGGATAAAGCTGCAAGAATACTTGCCATAGTTACCATGTAAAACATAGCGGCAGAGACCAAGAAGAATCCTTCCGTTGAGGCAACTGCGTCTTCGACACCTGAGTTTGTGACCGCGTAAGCAGTGAAATCCCCCATCAGAGCCGCAATGGTTGAAGCAACACCGCCAACCAAAGTGAGCCAAACTGCGAGTTGAGCGTTGCTTGCCTTAGCGAGTTTCTTACCAACAGCCAGCGGATAAGATGTGAAGATTGCTGCGAGCATCATCAAACTTCCAACAGTGGAGATGAAGCCTGTGTCAACCGTATGAGCCATCGAACCGAGTTTATCCATTCCAACAAACGTATCCATGCCTGTGAAGAAACCTCCGATGGCATATATTGGGATGAGCAACATTGCTGCAGTTGCTGCAAAAGCACCAGGGCTCTTGATGATTTTTTCCGGGTTTGAGGCCGCTGTTGCAACCATGTTAAACGAACCCGCAAGCAAGGGGAGAAGTCCGAGCGTCATGAGAATAGCACCAACATTTTGCAATAATTCTCCAGCATCTGCTGAAGAAATGAAGAAAGGTGGAATTGTTATGAAAAGGAACAACATACTTATTTTTTGCATCGATTCAGACCAGACTGGTTTTCCAGTCGTAAATGGAATGACGTGGTAGGCAACTGCGAAAATCAAAGCCAAAGGAACCCATCCGGTCAAGACTCGTTCTGCCATCCAAACTGTTTGTGTCGCATCGACAAGTTCTCCGAAGAAAATGAATAACATTGCCATGATTTTAGCAACCAAAGCGAGCACTAAGAACCAAGTCGTTGGTGGGATGTCGTTGTGCTCTCGGTCACCTAAAGTGATGAATACATTGATGAGAAGTGCGAAGTGAAGCATTGCCCCAACAACAAGCATTGAGATGTTTTGTAAAGTTTCGAGAACACTTGCTTCGTTGCCGATAGTGATGAAAGAAAATATTGCTGGTAGAAGAAGCACAACAATGGTCGAGACCGTCAGGAGAACGGCCACCATCGATGCGCTGGCTTCACTTGCAAGTCGGCCTTTCGAAGCACGAGAGATCGCAACCAGTGCTGCACCAACTAAGAGATAATTTAATGCAGTCGAGAAGAAGATTGCAGTGTAATCAGTTAACATTGAACCATCATCATAACTCCAGCCAATACTGGAAAGAGAGTTGAGGGCTGTTGGGTCATAACGATGCCAGATGCCGAGGAACATACCGAGACAAGCCATGAAGAACCAAGCCATACCGAAACGTAGCCATGTTTTGGTACCGCTTCCTGGTTTGTCGCTAAAGAGATCGATCAACCCGGCTGGAGCCTTGTTTAACAAAAACATTCCAACTTGTCGAAGAGAACTTGCCATTCCTCCTATTCCTTGAACCATAGAGTTCGAAACAAGGAAAAGTGAAGCAAGCAAAAGTGCTGCAGAGATAAATACTGTTTCCATACACCACACCTCCTTAGTCTACAATGACCTCGCTTATGAGTGAAGCAATAATCGCTCCAACTCCAACCAAAATGCCAATAAGATAATACCAAATTCCACTGCCACCAAGATTTCCAATCAAAGGGACAAGTTCACCGAGCAAAGGAAGGTTGTCCCACCCGAAAACATTTGAGAAAAGCGCAAGTATGCCAAGAAGCCCAACCGAAAAAAGAGTCAAGAATACACGACTGCTCGACGGTTCGCCTGTTCCAACGGTCACATCAGGTAGAGTTGTTGTATTTGTCATCGGCCTTCACCTTTGCATGACCCCATAGGGGTCATTCCGCCCACTCGTATTGCGGTGATAAAGATTCACTCCGACCAAGGAGCATTTCTTCGATTGTAAACATCGACTTAAGGCGAGCGGAGTCTGTCGAGAAGATTACCTCGGCGGTGCTTTGAGATTCCCAATGGCACGGGGAGTGCTTGTTCCAAAAGAACCTCTTCTTTCCATGCAAGTTCACACGAACAGGACAGTCCTTTGAATTCTTCAAGATCACCAGAAACTGCATACCGTTCAATGGCAGCAACAACAACTGAATCACAAGCCCCACAATTATGGGCACCTCGAACTCTTCCTCCTGCAGTTGGATGGATGATGAGTCGGCAAACTTGATCTTCATCACCGTTCTTTCCACCATTCGGATGGATGGTTGGGTGAGCACGACGAATCATTTCGACCAAAGACCAAAGCCAAGGAGGCCGATATTCGCTATTTCTGTGAAGACGGTCAATGATCGTCCCTCGCTGAATATTCATTGGATTGACGGAGATTTCGTCGCTTCTTTCCGCCACGTCTTCAATCCATTTTACGCCATGGTTCAATGCATCAGCTTCACTCATGAAAGGTGGTTTAAACATCAAGTAGGTCTTGACACGAATATCGAACTTCTTCAAATTTTCAACCGCTCGGTCCCACGATTTCGTCGTGAAACCTTTGTTGACATGAAATCGAAGGACTTCATCGTCATAGGCTTCAAGCCCAATCGCTACTGCAAAACTTTGATTCAATTGTGATGCCCAAGCAAGTTTTTCTTCGGTCAATTGCTCGCATCGGCTTTCTACAATCAATTCTTTACCGAGGTCATGACAATCTCTCAAAACTGTTTCTTGAAATTCAACTGGAATCTCACGGTCTTCAAGCAAAGAGCCACTCGTGTAGACTTTGACCATAGCATGATCTTTGAAATCTTTGAATTTCTCCTTTGCATAAGCCCACTGTGCATGTAAATCATCATTGGTAACATCGTCACGTGTATCGTTAAAATATCCGCAGAAAGTACACCCGCTTGACCACCACCAATGGCAACCCTTGGTGCGCAAGATAACAGTCACTGCGCTACATGGCGTCCCATCCGCGAGCATTTCAGGAGTGTAGTATACAGTTGCAGGCTCACTAGCATCCCATGATTGTTGGCGAGCAAGCGCCCAGGGTGTATTAGCAGGTGCTTTAACCAGATCGTGGATACGGGAACCTTTGTTTCCCTCTCCAACTAACGTCAATGATTTTGGCCCCGGCATCGTGTTCCCCCTTGTGAAGTGGCTCGGCTTTGGTGTTTCAATCCACCGCCCAACAGAATCGACTCAATCGCGCACTGGAGTGAACAGTATTGTGGAACCTGCCTGAACAAATTCGCCCTTAGGGTGTGTTGGATTTTGGTCTTCTGCAGAACAGACATTCGGTGTAAAAAGCGCTGCTGGAACACGGAGGTCGACACGAGAACCAAGTCGAATCATGCCGTATCGTTGCCCTCGGCGGACTTCGGAATCGACCTGAAGCCAAGGGACGATTGTTCGTGCAAGTGCACCAGATATTTGTGTCACTTCAACAAAGATATCCTTGTCGCCTTTGAACACGCTTCGAACTCTTTCATTGTATTGGCTCTCTTTTTTGTATGCAGCGACAAAAGGTCCACGACGAAGTCCCTTTCCGGCTCGGTGTTCCATTTGATGTAAAATTCCAGCGAAAGGGGCCCGATTTACATGGACGTCCAATGGCGACATGAAGATGGCAATTCGGTACACATCATCCTTCGATTCTTGGCCTTTGGCAACCGCTTCAAAACGTTGCTCTGTTTCAAATAATAATGGATTGGCGAGAGGGGTTGGAAACCAGTCACCCGTCAACGGATCGGATTCGCATGCTCCGGATTCAAGTTCATCTTTCGAGGGGCGCCGCCCAACAGCGCGTTCACGACGGACAAACATGACATGGCCATCGGCAGGACTGACCAATACTCCTTCATCTCGGGGGATTGGCCGGTCGGGGTCTCGCCAGAAATTTGCGAAAAAGGCCGAAAGCATGAAACAAAAGATTCCGAAAAAGGGAACTAATCCATACAAGGAGTCAATGGTCGCTCCAATAATTAAGGCGCTACCACCCATCAATATTGGAATGATTACGGGGGCGTGACCGCCGTGGGCCAGGCCTGCCATAGAATCGCCTCACTCTTCCCAAGGGTCTTCGCCGTCTGCCCAAGTAGCAGCACCGGTCGTTTCCGGGCCAGCTTGTTCTTTGGTTGCTTCTTCAGTTGCTTCTTCAGTTGCTTCTTCAGTTGCTTCTTCAGTTGCTTCTTCAGTTGCTTCTTCAGTTGCTTCTTCAACAGAGTCTGTGCTTTCTGCGGTAGAGATTTCTTTAGCCTCTTCCATGGTCATTTCAGCCGCACGAGAATCGACTAAGTCATCGATACGTTCGGTGAAGGCACGAGCCATGTGCTGAGATTTCCGTTCTGCCTCAATAGCACGCTCAATCATTTCATAGCGGACCTTGATGGCTTTGTTGAGGTCTTCAAAAATTTGCATGTGGCCGACATACCAATCGTCACGGGCTTTCATTTCCGTAACAGCGTGACGGAGATCGTTATCGAGTTCCTCTGCGATTCCGTATACTCGGCCAAGTCGGTCCTTTTCACGGGTGTATTTTTCTTCCATCTTTTCGAGTTCAGGTTCAAGACGTTCAACGGTCTTGCTTGATTTTGCTGCCCGGAGTTCAAGTTCACGAACACGGTTATCTTTCTCATCGAGAAGACTTCGTAGTGAATCTTTTTCGACAGCACCTTCAATTATTTCTTTTTCAAGAACTTCAATTGTTGCAAGGGCGTCGGTCAAATCTTTATCTGCGCCTTGAAATGCTCCGTAGAGGACTTTGATTTTTGCTTCTAAATCTTCAACGGTTTCAGTCGGTGTAGTTGCAACAGGGGGGATGGTTTCTTCTTCAGTCATTGTATCACCCGGAGGCAAGCCTCCATGAACAGCCACACGCCTCCACCCTATCAAGCCGACGCTTGAAAGGACTGAGAAGAGTCCTCCATTGAACGCGATTTCATCAACGGAACGAGTTGGTAAGAGCAACGAGTTCTCGAGCAATACTCACCTCGCCCATAGAATGGCCAGCATCGGGTACGAGTATGAGGGTGCTGTTTGGCATTGCTTTGTGTAATTCCCAAGCACTGCGCGCTGGACAAACCACATCATAACGCCCTTGAACGATAGTGGTCGGTATGTGTTGGATTGATTCGACGTGATTGAGGATATGGGCTTCTTCAAGGAAAATGGCGTTGATGAAGTAATGGCATTCAATTCGTGCAAAAGCGACGGCAAAATCAAGGTCTTCTGCTTTTTCAAGATACGAATCGTCGGGGAAGAGGCGACTTGTGGCCATTTCCCAACGGGTCCATTCCTTTGCAGCAGCGCGCCGGATGTCGGCATCTTCACTGGTTAAACGGATGTGATAGGCCTTGATGAGGTCATTCTGTTCTCGTTTTGGAATGTGTTCTCGGTAAGCCTCAAAAGCATCTGGAAATATATGGCTTGCTCCATCTTGATAGAACCAATGTAATTCGCTCTTGCGGCACATGAAAATACCTCTAAGCATCAAACTAAGTGCACGTTCAGGATGTTCTTGAGCATAGACCAAGGCAAGAGTTGAGCCCCATGACCCACCAAAAACATGCCATTCCTCAATACCAAATGATTGGCGGAGTTGTTCAATGTCACGAACTGATGCTTGGGTATTGTTTTCAACTAATTCAGCATAAGGAGTAGATTTGCCACATCCGCGTTGATCGAATTGTATGATATTGTAGACTTCGGAGTCGAAGTATTGACGGTATGAGGGTTGCCCACCACCACCAGGTCCACCGTGAATAACAATGACTGGAATTCCGTCTGGGTTTCCACTTTTCTCCCATGCAATCGTGTGTAATTCCGATACCTTCAACATGCCCATATCATACGCTTCAATCGGTGAATAAAGGACGTCCTCAAGGGTCGTAGTTACATCGAGCATAAACCTTCCAAAGGTCGGTCACGCATGTTCCTTTCGCAATGGACATCTTCTTGGAATGCATCGGCTCGGTTGTATCTATGGGCCGGCGAGATGCGACTGAAGTGTTCAGTGAATGGGCCGACAAAGGCAAGGATGGAGGAATGGAGAAAGGCCATGCCCGTTCGGTTCATGCCATGCTCGAATTGGCTGGAGTCCCTCGAGATTCACACTATTCAGCCATTGATGTTGGATGTGGAAATGGCTGGGTTTGTCGCAGAATCGCACAGGACCAAATGTGTACACATGTTGTGGGAGTCGATGGTTCGGCACGTATGATTGAAAAGGCCCACTCCATTGATGAACAAGGTGAATACCACCTTGCAATGCTTCCTGATTGGACGCCTAAGCAAACATTCGATTTGATCCATACCATGGAATTTCTGTATTATTTACACGACCCACAATCGATGTTGAAAATGTTCAATGATGAGTGGCTAAACAGTGGCGGGATTCTTGTTGCAGGTCTCGACCACTACCTCGAAAATGAAGACAGTTTAAGTTGGCCTGATGCCTTGAATGTCCATATGACGACACTCGGTATTGAACAATGGAAAACTGCAATGTTGGATGCTGGATTTGTCGATGTTGAAGTCCATCAAGTTGGTCAAAAAGAGAACTTCATTGGAACTCTGGTTCTTATTGGTAAGAAAAAATAAGTTACTCATCTGAATGGATTGGTCCAAGTTCGACTCCTTCTGGGCCGCAGAGGCGTATTTCTCCTCTTGAAAACGGACATTGAGAACAAATGTGTGCTGATTCAGCAGGCAAACGTGCTGGTTCTTCAAGCGCATCGGGAGTTGCAGTCAGTTGAGCCATCCAGTTGAGATGTTCAGAAAGGGTGATTTTTGCTTCGGTGAATTCCTCTACAGATAATTGTACCATGCGCCCAGATGCACCGATAAGCAATGAGGGAGGTAATACTCGTCGACGCTCATGCTCAGGTTTTTGCTGTTCGATGACTTCAAGAGCCAATGAATACAATGTCAGCTGTAAACGGTGCTCGTCCAAGAGTGCCCGTTCTGCATACGAAGCAGGGAAAGGGGAGAGGAGGTCGCCATTGAATTTCTGAAGAGGGTTGCCCGAATTCGGATTGTCTGGATTAAATTGATCTCTACAGCCTTTGGTTTTCAAGTCGACAACTTGCAGACAACCTTTTCCTTCACCATCACGCAAGGCCAATACTAAATCGGCTCGGCCGTCAAAAACAACATCCACATGGTCGACAAGCGCCTGTGGACGTGGCCCATCGATCGAGAAGGTGGTGCGAACTACACTGTCAAAGGCGACTTTATGGCTGAAATAAAAGGGCAATTCTGTTCTCAATCCTTCGACACTATATCCCGAATGACTTTCACCATCGGCAAATCTCCCAAGCAGTCCGTTTCGAACCAACGCCCCGAGATGTGCTAGCCGTTCTAGGGTTGCTTGATGGATTTCAGAACTTAAATCCCCCTCCCCAATGCCCTCTTCTGCAAGTACGCGTTTGATGGTGGCTTCATCATCGAGAAGGTCTTTTCCTTCATAGGTCCATGCAGAGGGAAGTGGTATCGTCGGTGGTGAATTCAATTGTGCAGGATTTTGTAATCCAATTTCGACCAAGCGATGCATAAGGGTTCCAAAAACAGTTGCTGGAGGGAAGAGGGGCGCAGGTTTTTCACTCGATGGCGGTTTTGAAAACCGTTCAAGTGGCTCAGGGTTCCAACCTCGTATTTCTGACAACCAATGTCGGCGTGGGCAAGCAAAGCTTGTATCCAATCCATGCGCCGTCATTCGCATGATGTCACTCACCTGTGCATATCCATCTGGAAGAGGGATTGATGGCGGAGTTGTTTTGAGTTGAGTCTCAAGACTACGCCATTTTTGTAATGGCGTTTGGACATCTAAATCTGGGAAACAATCCGGTGAATGATACAGATAGAGAGACTTAATTGCATCACCTCCGAGACAAGAATTTTCGACCAAAGCACTTGGGTTGAGTGATAGTTTCGTTTCTTCGTATCGAGGAAGTGGTGCATTAAATGTATCACCTGCAAGTAGCCATGGGGAATTTACTTGGCTGTTGGAATGAGAAAGGCTACGTAATCCATCCAACCACATCGCACCCATCGTCTTCAGAGAGGGTTTACTCTTGAATTCAAGGAGGTGTGTATCGGTATTGATTTCAGCGGTATCGCTTGGTGACCCAACGACAATCAATCGGTCCTTTACACGCGTCAAAGCGACGTAAAATTCTCGGCGACGTTCGGCTTGGCGTTGGGCGTGATCTATTCGTTTTGCAAACTCCCAAAGTCCATCGTCAGGTCGCTCCCGTGAAGTCCATGGATTGATTCGGCCGGCGACAACTTGGGGCGTGACCAACACGTTGTTTCGAACGGCAAGCGATGCATCTGATTTACCAGCATGGAATATTCCTGCAACGACAACAACCGGTGCTTGAAGTCCTTTTGCACCGTGAATGGTCATGATTTGGATTGCACCGCCTGAAGGGGTCGTAATCGCGGAAGGGCCTTTGTTCCCAAGGCCGCTCAAGGCTTTCATTCGATTGAAAATAGCCGATGCTTCATGGCCTAATTCATTTCCAATTGAGGTGGCAAGTGCACACCATGCTTCTGCGTTTTGCCGGGAAGCGTCATCTGGATAGGCGACGAGTAAATCTGAACAATCGAGAACTGTATCGAATACATCATGGATTGCCCCTTGCAGAACCAAGCGTTCAATATGCGCTGCCAATTGCTTCACTAAATTATTCGGTGCATGTTGCTGAATTTTCTTCCACCATGAGAGTTCTTCTTCGGAGGTGAGTAATGCATGTGCTTGGGCATCATTGAAGCCCAGTATAGGTGAGCGGGCAAGGGATAAAGCGGCATGACGGGAGTTCGGGAAAGCAATCAATTCCAAGCAAGCAAGGAGTGGGGCGACAACAGGTCGTTGAAGTAATGCCCCTTGACGGTCGGCCATGACTGGAATTCCACGAGATTGCAATCTTTGTATCAAATCAGGCATGTGCTTTCGGGAATGAACCAAAATAATGATATCTTCAGGCCGTATGTTTCGTCCATCGTTTGGCAGATTAACATAGGTCTCTGAATCAGCATTCCAAACTTGAGTGTCTCCGTTTTGGATGAGGGCTTGCAAACGGGCTGCAATTAATTCATTTTCAAGATGTGAGCGTTTTGCTTTCGGGTCAGCAAAGGTATCGATTCGCTTTTCTAAATCATAGCTCGGAGCCGCTACGCCAATTTGGAGTGGAACAAGCCATTCCAGTACCCCGACGCCATCGGAGTTGCGTGCTGGTCGAAGTTGTTGAGGCTCAGCATGCCAGTCTCCTGGTAGGACATAGTGGCGTGGATCGAATACATCGTCAAACATGCCATTCATCGTACGCACTAAATTATGCAGTGAACGGTGATTTGAGGTGAGGTCAATATGCCCGAGTGTACGACGCTCTCGGCGGATAGAATCAACAGGATTGAAGGCATCTTCGCCGTCTTCGGCATCTTCAAAAGCGAAACTTACATGCTCCCATAACTTGGATGTGACAGATTTTCCTTCAATCTCAGTCCCTTTGGTGAATGACCCACCAGCACCAACTGGCCGAGGGTCTCGACCTTCTCCCTCACTTCGTAAATGGCTCAAGCGAGGTTCGCTTTGCTCCAGTTGATTTGCTTGTTTAATAGCAGCAACAGTACGTCGCATGACGGTGACTTCTGCTTGACGGAATCGGTAGATACTTTGCTTCATGTCGCCGACAATACAGACCGTTGGGTCCCAGGGTCCAAGTGGGCGTTGAGGGTCGTCAGATTCAAGCCTACGGTGCCCCCAAAGGCGAGCGAGAAGGCGGAAATGGGCTGGGTTGGTATCTTGATATTCATCGATGATAAAAGCACGATATTGACGTCGGATTGTTTGGAGTGTAAAGAAGCGGCGTTGGAGATCTTCGAAGCATACTTGGTCCTCTCCAGCCAGCCTCATAGCACGTGAAATGTGTTGGTCCGACCAAGGTTCATCTCCGAGATGGTCGAGTGCATGAACGACTGCAGAAGGATAGACATGGCGAACAATATCGGGGCACCGCGCAAGCAATAAATCAGCAACCAGTTTTTGGATGTCATCGTAATCATGTACCGCTTCGTGGGCTTTTCGAAGCGTCAAAATATCTTGACAGCCGCGATGAACAAGTAACAAGTCATTGAGAACATTGGTTTGTAATTCATGCGAAATACGTAGCCGCCCTTCTGGAGCAAGGTCACTAAACGTCGTTGAAACTTCTCGGTGACGAAGTTCGCAATCGTCGGGCATATGTGGTAGGGTGGAAATGGGGTCGAGTAAGAAAGCGCTCTTGCCCAATAAACAAACCAGGCGCCCAAGACGGCCGTTGAGTTCAGTATTGAGTAAATTGGTGAGTTCCAAAGCCTCTATTTCTACGTTATCTTTTTCTGTTTTTGAAAGTCCTTTCGTTGCAGATTTACCAAGTAAACCGGGATGCCAACCCGCGCAATAACGGGCTTGGGGAAGTCCACCTTTCGGGAAGTAGTTTGGTTCTTCATTTTCTAATTGGTTGGTCGTAGTTGCTGCAATTGCAACTTGCCAAACCCATTGTAAACAGACACTTGGCTCAATCGGCAAGGGTTGTCGAGCCAAAGCCGTCAAATGATTAAACCGAGTGAGTGTGGTATTGATTTCAGCTTCGCATGCCATCACATAGTGAGTGGTATGGGCCAAATATGAATTGGTCCATTGGAACAAAAGTTCTTGTAGAGTTTGAGCAAATGCGACAACTTCATCTCGAACGGGTTCCAAGAACATGTCCATGAGGACCTCGTGGGGAATTGGCCCCACTCCTGACCATGCAGAACCTATCGATTGGGCGCGGGTGAGCATTGCACGATGGGCTTCTTCGACAAACAATGATTTGCCTAACATTCCACTGAGTACTACTGCGGAATGTTGCTGCCCGCCAAGAAGAACTGCTAGGCGGTTTCGGGCTTCAATAAACGCACCAATATTTCCTCGGACACCTGCTTCATGTGCATCATTAATGGTTCGAATACGCCATGCAGAATGGAGCGTTTCTTGGACTAAAAGCGGTGAGCGTTCCTCGGAAATTTGTTCTCGGCTTGGGTGAACTGCGACCAAATCCAAATGCGGTGACACAAGTTGAGAAAGGAACGCATCGATGGTCGAAATCGGGGCTTCATCGAGGGCTGACATCAAGGTCTCAATATCTCCTTCTCGGAGTCGAGGGTCGAATATTCCTTCATCGTCACCTGTTTTCACTGGAGATGCTCGACTTTGTCCGACCCGATAGCGTATTCGCGCTTTCAGTTCTGCTGCTGCTTTTTTGGTAAAGGTGATGGCAACCACTTCGCTTGGAAGCAAACCTTTCCATTCGTTCGGAGAAGTTCGTTGCCGTGGAGGTGCTCGTAAAAGCCCACTTCCCTTCGATGATTCACGAGGACCGTGTGGGAGAATTTGTGTTGCGCGTTGTTCAGAGGAAAGAAGATGCTGAACATAGCGTTCAGCCATGACAGTTGTTTTACCAGTGCCCGCTCCAGCATCCAAAGCAATGTGCTTGTCAAGATCCAAGCCAAGGCGTTGACTTCGATTAAAGCGTATCATTGTTCGTCACCTCCCAAAGATGCTGATGGGCAAATTTTTCTTACTGGGCAAAAGGAACAATGTGCACCAGGTGTTGCATTCACATGGCCTTGACGTGCAGTTTGAATCGCTCTTCCTGCGGTTCGAATACGTTCAGATATCCAGGCGCGAAAGCCGTTTTGTTCTGAAAAGTAATCTCCTGGTTTACGATGATGTGTTTGAGAATAAGTTGTTCTCTCGCCGAGTTTGCTGTCGTCGAGATATTTGAGAATTGATGCATCAAGTTCAACGTAATGCGTTGTAGATTCTCCGATTTCAGTTACACCAACACCAACCACACGATCACCAGGATGGCTCTGTTCCCATGCTCGTGCATAAAGTCCAAGTTGAACTTCATCAAACATACCTTTTCGATGGCGGTTGCCTTTGTCTTTCGACTTTGGCCCGTTTACAGTTTTCAAGTCACGAATAATGACAAGTCGATTTGCTGGGAAGGGTTGTTTCAAATCGAGTGGGAGCACTTTCGAAACGGGTGTGTTGGCTAAGACGCCATCGGTTATCGCTTGAGCTTGGTGCTCTTTGCTGAGTATCAGAGCGTCAACTCGGTCGATTCGACCAGAAAGATTGATTTGAATTGGTTTGCCTGAATCATCCAAGCCATTTATTTTGACATGGCCTGTCTTTCCTTCATTTAACATCCATTCGCAGGCCATAGGTGCTGATGCTGTCAACTCAATATCCGCCGAAATCATTCGCCCGAGTCGGCCACTGGGTTCTAAATCAATCTCGCCTTCAATGTGCATCCGCCACTGATTTGGTGTGACTCCAAGCATTTCTCTACAGCGATGTACTGCTACTGCATCGTTTCGTGCCATCCAAGGAACTTCGCTTTCGATGTACGATAGAACACTGCCCCATAATTCTGGAATAGTTTTCATCGGTCCTCGGTGGAGTGGGAGGGGATTTTCAACGGCTTCACCAGCCGTTATAACCCCATGAGCGTTCAACATGGCTGCTTCTGCATCATGGACCATTGTACCACGAGCTCGAGAATCAACATCTTCACTTTGAACGTCTTCGGATTTCGCTTTCAATCGTTTATCCATCCATGCCATTCGGGGGCATTTGAGCCAAGATTGGAGGCGGCTTTGCGACCAAGTCTCTCGTTCCATGCCGGTTGATACGAAACCAATTGTTGCATTCAACACTGAACTTTGCAGGTTCAACGCTGGAAGAGGGCGGGGGTCAATGGCTGGACCTTTGGAATTACCATTACGTTTCAAACCAAGATGGGGCCACTGCTGTTGTTGACTCGAGCCGATGCTCACTTGGGAATTCGAGGGTTGCAATACAAGATCATCGGCACTCAGCATATGTTGCCGGCTCTCCCAAGTGAAATATTCACCGTTTTCCAGGTCTTTCATTACAGGTTGTCGAAGGCGGCGGTCTGTTTGGATAGGGAGTTCGTGTGCCATTGCTAAGGCGGTTTGTGAGAGTACTGTGCCTTCGGGTCTACCTCCATCAAGTAATTCGAGTCCGAGTCGTTGCCGTTCATCTCTTCCTCGATGGCCTGCGCGTTCTCCAACTGCTTTTCCATCGACCATTGTCATCGTAAAGGGGCGCGGCGTAAGCCAAACTAAACCGCCGCCGTGTTCATCCTTTGTCCAGTGCCAACTTCGATGAAGCCGGCCCTCTTGATGTTCAAAGTCCGCAAGAAAAGATGGAGCAGGTTGGAATGATGCAAGTGAACCCTCATGGCGAGTTTCTGTTAACCATTCAGATAAGGGCGCGCTTGGACCACCGCCTTCTTCGGCACTGGTGTCAAAGAATACGACTTCTGGTGCGGCATTGAGTAGATGGCGGAGATGATGTCTGCCTCGACGGATGGCAATATCGGAATTAAATAACCCAAGATGGATTTGTGCAGGTGCATCAAGCCATGGTACTTTCGAAGTTTTCATTGGCCATGAATTGACATCCAGACCTGCTAAGAGAATCAAATCGGCTTGAACGCCGTGGGCTTGTTCGGGTGTGAGAACTTGAATATCCTTCCCGCGGGAACGTGAACGCGGCAAAGAGGTATAGGCAAGGATATGATCGAAATACTCGATGAAATGTGTACCTGTTTCCGGAATCGAATAGCCCGCTTTTTCAAGCAATGCTTGTGTTGATTCATGAGATTCTCTGACCATTTGTAATCCTGCGAGAGACCGGTCATGCTTTGCTGTTCGAGTTGAGAGTTCACTCCAATTGATGCGGCTGTAGATTGTATCGAGCCATTCAATTCCTGATTCCGGACGTGATGGAAGTGGGAGAGGAGTTTGGGTCGAACAACCGAATGGTCGCTTTGGGATTTTGGAAAGCGTGTCTTGGTCCAATAACGGGGCCCATGTTTCTGCAACGCAGTGCAGCCACCATTGGGTTTCTTCCAGGGCTTGGCGTGCATGCTTTTTGTTTTCTCCGAGTTGTGGGGTTGCTTGCGCTAGTGTTGCAAGCCAACGCAAGAGTGAACCTTGGCCCCCTCGTACGTGGAATGAGCGGGCAATTTTTTCAAGGATATCCGAATGTGGGCGTGGTTTCCATGAAGGTTCATCTGGGTGGCTGAGTTCCTCTATTCCACCGTTCTCCAAAGGGAGGCTTTGATGCTCATACAATCCCCGAAGATGCTCAAGTGACCATGCATCCATGCCAATGCCGAGTTTCATCGCTCGTGCCAACCCAGCTACTGCGGGTATTTCTTCAAGACTTTTCTGTCCGATCCCACACTGATAGCCAAGTGATTCAAGACGCTTGAGCCATTGTTCTTGCTTAGCATCTGCAGCCCCATCAACAATGAGTACACGCCCCTTCGTGTGGAGTCCATACGAACGTAACAATTCAATTGCAGCATCCATCGAATGTGCTCCCCGTTCCAGCGTGATGCGGTGAAGTGAAGTGTTATTCTCATCGCCTCGTTCTGAACGCCAGTGGATTTCATTCGGTGGAGACCACACTTCATGCTCGGGAACCCACTCAGGGAGGTTTGACTGCGTCACATAGTCCCACTCAGCGTCAAAGAGGTAGGCGCCATGGTAACCAAGACGGAAAGAACCCGCTGAACAAAGTTGGTGTATAGGACGTGCTTTTGAAAGCGCTGTAAAGAAACAGCGTTCGATTTCTGAGTAATCAGGCGCAGTATCGAGGATCACGATACCCCGTACATCATTCAGTGTAAATGGAACCTCAGAACTTGTTTCAAGGGCCTTCATCAAACGAGTAAACGCATGATGGGGGTGGGTGCCGCCTAATTTTTCTTCGAGAGCAAGGAGGAGCGTGTCAAAATCTTTAGCACCCGGGTCACCTTCCCACGACCAAGGATTCTTTAATTGATGTAAAGTTCGATGTAAAGTAAGAATCCGCTCTGTTTGATAGGGTGACCACTTCCTCCCTTCGATGGCTGAGAACAACAACGGTAACTCTCCACTTTCAGCCGCTTGTTTGGTATGGGCATGGATCACTGAAAACAAGCCTGCATCGCTTCCAAACAACGGTGGTAAGCCAAGGTCAAGTGTTAGTAATTGGAGCAACCTTACTGTGGTCAAATGATGAGTGGTGTCAATTGGCGAATTGGTTTGTGCAAGTCGAAGCAATGTTTGATTACGGCTCGCTTCATTTGGATGGAGGACTAAAATGTTCTCAGCAGAACCGTTTTCAAGTGCGGCAAAGAACCAAGGCGGAATATTATCTCCCGTACCAATCGCTTCAAGCGTAAGTGATACAACGTTTCCCTCCTTCATCTTCGCCGCCTCAACGCCACTACATCCGTCGACTGTTCTTGAAGCCTCTCGGTGAATCCTCAGAAAAGCCGTCGTGCCATTCATATATGGTCGAGGTGTTTTTAGGGGTGGGTTTTGGCTTCAAATTTACTTTGCTTATATACTGTAGAAAGGAATAGTTAGTGTTGTGCAAAAACATGAAGCATTCTTATTCTGTAAAAAATGCTCTTGATGACCGGTGGACTTAAATAGTATGGCTTACCTCATAGATATGTTGGCGCAAAAAAGCGGAAACTGCGACATTTAGGCGCTTCGCCTGAAGTTGGAGTCGCCGCCCTATTCGCCCTCAACAAGAAAAACAAGAAAGGAGTTAATTAAGATGATAGATAATAAGAATGTAGAGAAGCGAGAACTAACACAGTGCGATGAATGTAGCAGCAAGGACCTCAAGCACGTCCCTGAGAAAGGTGAAACTTGGTGTATCCCATGCGGACTTGTTCACAAGGACCAAGAAATCGAAGCCAACGACAACGGAGCCGCTCTGTTTGGCGAAGGTGCCCACTACCAAGCTGTTCGAAACGACAAGGATGTCAACCGCCGACTTGGTGGAACAGGCCCTAAGATGAAGTTTGGTTCACGCGGCGTAGTAAACGCAAGTAAATACCGTTTGCTTGAGAAAATTGACCGCAGTTCTGTACGCAACCCTCACCCCTTTGCACAACGCGTCAAGAGCAACATCGAGACATTGTACGGCCGCCATGCCCTGCATATCCTTGAGTTCCTGGTTGAGATGTCCTGCCGACCTTTGACAGGTGAGCAAGGGATGATTCGAAAGAAGCAAGATAAGTCCATGAACAAACGCCTGGGTATGCCGAAGCAATCAATTTGCCGAAAGAAAAAGGGAATCAAAGGTAGTTCTGATGAACAGAATGCAGTCATCATTGCAGCTGCCATCGTTGAACTTGCTGGAGAGTTGGGCATCATGCCCAAGTTCGACCGACGATCTACAATGGAACAGGCCGGTATCGTTCCAAAGCAAATCTCAAGCGCACGCATCAGGATTTTCAATCATTGGAAAGCGCGTGCTACAATGGGTTGGGCTGCAATGCCACCTCGCAAAAGTGCCGGCGACCGGCGAGAAGATGCAATTGTACAAGCAATGGAACATGTCTTTGATATGCTTGGAGATCATCATGATGAGGGAGACTTTAACCGGATTCTGTATGAGACTGAAGCACGTCTTGCACTCTTGAAAGAGGGCACAAGTGAAGCACTCTCAATCAATGTTGAAGAGCGTATGCTTGTTTCTGTTTCCGTGTATGCCAGCCTCACCGCCTTTGGACTTCAATCTGGTGCTGCTGACCTCCTCGCTGGCGTCTTTGGTTCGACCAGCAGCGGAATTCGTTCTCGATATGACGCATTGGTAACTGAATCCGCTTCAGGTGAGTTCCAAGACAACGGTGCTTTCGACATGAGTCAACTCTGTGGCGACTTGTTGAATGAATCTCAAGAGCAGAATGCTTTGATAGCCAAGTTCCGACTCGGAAGAGTATGCGGAAAGCGTTTCTCCTCTTCGGAATCCTAGTTTTGACTGCACTTGGCCCTGCGACGAGTGTTGCTGCGCCAGCTACTTCTACCGATGCTGGGATCATGTTTGGTGGGCAGTGGTTTGAAGCCAATCAGTCAGGTGAATCGACGGTCAACTTCAGCGAAATGCCTCCAATCCTGGAAGTGTATACCGCCACATGGTGTTCGAACTGTGTAGATGTCGAGCACGCTCTTGATGCCATTATGAATGAAACCGGTCTGCAACAATATCACATTCATCGAGCGATCAATGAACCACAAGACCCTCTCGGGAGTATTGAACTCGACCAACGGTTCTATGACCGATACGGCGTATCTCCGCCACCAGTCGTTGTGTTTAATGGCTCAGTCATCAAGATTGGAAGTGTGACGGAATATGACTCGC